>JAEEGL010113639.1_pt1 | contig 51905 bp, 37 predicted proteins | sample 9134231 | NCBI WGS metagenome assembly JAEEGL01 (sample SAMN16246548, study PRJNA631951) | gut metagenome | biome: gut microbiome; feature: rumen; material: fiber-attached | host: Bos | place: Iran: Karaj | collected 2018-10
AGCAAAGGAGTGGCAGCAAAGGAGTGGCAGCAAAGAACATTACTGACATTACAGACCCCACCCCTGCCCCTCCCCTTGAAGGGAGGGGATGGCTGCGCATAAATCCTTTCTGCAAAGGGTCAACTGCTATATCATTGCCAAAATATTTACGTTTTTGTCATTCGAAAAGATGTTCACTGCCCGGAAACAACGTTGGTAATAGCAGTGACGAAGGTGCGACTGATGATGTGCTGGCGCCAGCTGGCTACTTGTCTCCCCTTTGGTATTCAGTCCAGCCGTCGCTGTTGCTGAAGGGAAGGCCGCTGAAGCGCAGGATGTCATCGCCGACAAGGTTGAAGAGCACGTTACTGCTATAGGCCACATAGCCGTAGCTTGCATCATCGAAGTTGGCTAAGAGTATGATTCTGTCGTGCCCTACCCCACTGTCGTCTCTTTCCCATTTCAGTTGCCAGGTGCCGGTAAACGAGCCGTTGGGCAGTTGCACGTCTTCCCAGTCGGTGTAGCGCTCTTGGCCGTCGATGGTGACCAGCTGGCGTTTCTGCCATTTCCTCATGCCGGTCAGTGTGCCGTCGGTCTGGAAGGTGATCCGCTCGAAGTAGTGAACCTTTTCCGTGTTATGCTCTGTGTGCCAGGTGCCGGCGATGAGCGGGGTGTAACGCTCTCTCAGCTGCAGTGTCTTCTCGTGTGCCTCTGGGTCAACATATTCAGGATCGCTGCTGCAAGAGGCAAGGGAGAGCATGGCAGCCGTCACCACAAGGATGTTTCTCCACAGTTTCATCGTTCTCATTGTTGCCAAGGTCTTTTCGCTATGACTGCTTGTTCGCTGAACGAGTCGAAAGGCGGGTCAGCGTTGAGCATTCTCCTTCTTGATGGTTTGAATGAGCAGCAAAATTACGCAATTATTCCCAAATAGCAGGCCAGACGGACGTTAAAAATAACAAAAAAGCCGTCCCCCCTCCTTTGCAGGAAAGGGTTCGCTCAAAATTCAGGAGCTAAAGGAGTTAAAGGAGTTAGGCTAACTCCTTTAACTCCTAAACTTGCGAAAGAGGAGTTATCTTATCTGTGGCCTGCAAAGCTGCCGGAGCTTCTGTGACCAGGAGCTGGCGGAGGCGTTGCGCTGCCATGATGATGACTTGCACCAGCGGGGTGAGGCGTTGCACCGGCGGGGTGAGGCGTTGTGCCAGCAGGATGGCGCCATGTGCTGCCAGCAGGGTGATGAGCGCCAGGACCACCATTGTGATGAGGCGGCTTGTTCACGATGCGATTGGCATAGAAGCGGTCAGCCATGCGGTTGTTGCCTCCCCTGTAGGTAGCAAACCCACCGGGATGATGGTTGAAGAAACGTGCGCGGTCGTAGCGGGCATAGATGTCGAAACGCCATCCGCTGCGGTGCCATGACACGGGGCGATAGAAATGAGCCAGGCTCACATACTTGTCATACTGCCAGGCGCTGAGCACGTAGCGCAGGTCGGCATTACGACGGTTCCACCAGGGACCGAACACGTCGGCGCGGTTGTCGATGCAGAGCAGGTAGTCGAGGTTGATCTCATACACTGCCTCATACTGTGCCGGAGTGAGGTTCAGCTCGTAGGCCATCTTGTCGCTCAGGAACAAGGCCTCGCTCTTGGCCGTCGTATAACTCATTGCATTGGCCGTGATGGTCATGACCATCAGCAGAGCCAGGGTAAACATCTTCTTCATAATTGTATCTCCTATTCTTTAAAGGGTTAAACATTGTGTGACTTTTCTTTCTTTTCACGCTGCAAAGTTCGGAAGAAAAGGGGAGATACGCAAAGGATTATTCCTAAACACAAGCATGGAAATCCCTATTCTTTAGAGGGATTCCTCTATAGCGGGAGGGGAGAACTCACGCAAAGAATATAACGTCCATCCTGAAAGCCTTTCCATACAGGATAAGTGCTTCCTTGCCTTGACAAGGAGGCAAGTAGACAATTAGTATCGAGTACGATTCTTCTATTTGGCATACTTATATGGGGTGCGAAGATGTTCTTTCAATACGGCCTCATTCTTCTCGTTGTCCCACTTCCCTTCTGCCCAGAGTTGGTCCATCTCCTCGTCTATCTTGCGGGCATAGTAGTCGCACACTACCTTTCGGAGTTCGCTTAGTTCCTCCTCAGTCTTGATGCGTCCCAAAAGCTGTAAGAATTCCATCTGAGCAGCATTCAACGGAGTCCTCATTTGTTCCATAATAATCAGTTTTTATTGTTCTAACGGCTACAAAGGTACAACAAATTATCGAAAAACCATCGTTTAGGGGAGAAAAAATGATTTGGCTCAAGCATGTTTTCCCTAAAGGTGAATAAGGAAAATGGTTGTCCTTGCAGAAATAATGCGTTAAAAATTTGCAAAGTATGAGAAAAAGGCTTACCTTTGCACACATTCTAACGTATGAGCATTTCATTACTATCACTTAATAACTAACTTATGAACAAATCACTATTTCTCAGTAGCAAAGCTTTCTACAGCTTTGCAGCGGTAGTGGCAGCTGCGGGGCTGATGATGTCATGCGCCCAGGACGGCTATGACGATGACGAGCGCTTTGAGAGTGCTGTCAAGGGTGCCACCCTCACATCGCCCAACGTCGATGCCATCACCGTCACGGCCAGTGCCGACGGCAAGACGCAAACCATCACGTGGCCAGTGGTGAAGGGAGCCGGCGGCTATCGCGTCAGCCTCATCGACCTGGGCAACCCCGACGAGCCCATCATCAACGACAGCATCATCGACGGATGCTCAGTCACAGGGAAACGCGAGGAAGACGTCAACTACAAAGTGACCATCCTGGCACTTGGCAGCACGAAGAACAACAACCAGGAGGCCACGGCGGCCACCGAGAAGCTGTTCTCGACATTCACCCCCACCTTCAGCGTCATTCCAGCAGGTAGCAACCTCAACGAATGGTTTGCCGCCAACCCTGTCCCCGCCGACAGCATCGGCGTGAACCTGAACTACGACCTTGAGGCAGGAGCAGAATATGTCCTCAGCGGCACGCTCGACTTCAATGCCAATGCGGTGACGCTGCGCTCGACCAGCAAGGACAACCACGCCACCATCAAATACACCAACGAGGCCGTCATCACCTTCGCAGCACCCTTCAACCTGAAATATGTTGACGTGGACTGCACCGCACAGGAGATAGGCAGCACCAACTACGGCATCTTTGCCTTCAGCAAGGAGCCGACATCGGCCACCGGCACCGACATCGACGACGTGCTCTACAAATGGGCCAACCCATTGATTGTTGACCCCGTCACCTTCGTCAACTGCAACTTCAAGAACGTCAGGGGCTATTTCTTCTGGGACAACCAAAAGGCCGTCTGCGCCATGACGATGCTTGTGGACAACTGCATCGTGCACCTCGCACCGCAGAAAGCTTTCGCCGGAGGCGTCTTCTGGACCAACAAGGGCGGACATATCAACGACCTGTTTATCAACAACTCCACATTCTATGAGCTGCCCGATTGCGCCGGCGACTACAAATACTTCTATCAGGCCGGCATGGTGAGCGGCGAGGAGATTTATGCCGTCAAGGAGACAGCCAGCAACTCGGTCAACTATCAGAACTCTACGTTCTACCACGTAGCTTGGGACAACGGACAGTGGGGCAACTACAACCGCATGGGCGGCCGTGCCTGCTCACACTGGGTGATGACCGACTGCATCTTCGTCGACTGCAGCAACGGCGGCGGTGTGGCACGCCGATTCCTGCACGGCAAGAGAGGGCAGGACGTCACCTTCCGCAACAACACCTATATGAAAGGCGACGGCACCTTCCAGGACATCACCTCTGAGGGCACACACGACTACGACCTCTCTGGAACCGCCATTGACGAAGACCCCATGCTGGCCAATCCCGCAGAGGGCGACTTCACCGTTGGCGGACCCACGCAAATAGCCCGCAGAACTGGCGACCCGCGCTGGCTGCCGTGAGAGGTAAGAGTTGAGAGTTTAGAGTTTAGAGTTGAGAGATTAGAGTTTAGAGATTAGAGATTAGCGTTTAGAGTTATCGCTATGCGAGTATGAATTAAGAATAAAAAAATTATGCGATATTTACTGTTATTTGTTTGCTCATTATTTATCAGCATCAGCGCGTCGGCACAGGGCAACACCGTCAAGGGAAAAGTGGTCGACGAGAAAGGCGAACCCATCATAGGCGCCTCGGTGACGCTGGCCGATGACAAGTCGAAAGGCACCATCACCGACTTCGACGGCAACTACCAGCTGGCTGTACCCACCAACGGCAAAGTGACCATCACCTACATCGGCTATCTGCCACAGACCGTCAAGCCCGGCGGCACGGTGAAACTGATGGAAGACAATCAGAGTCTGGAAGAGGTGGTCGTCGTGGGTTACGGCTCGCAGAAGAAAGCCCACCTCACGGGCTCGGTGTCCACCGTCCCAGTGGACGAGATTCAGGACCTGGCCAGCGGAGGCCTCGCCTCTACGCTGAGCGGACTGGTCAACGGCATGTCGGTCAGCGGCGGCGATGCACGCCCCGGCGAGAATGCCCGCATCACCATCCGCGATGTCAACTCATTAGGTGAAATAGGCTCCACCGCACAGCAGCCGCTCTTCGTCATCGACGGATATATCTATCCCAACGATGTGAAGGTGGGCAATATCACCCAGAACCTCGGCGCCGAGGCTTTCAACAACCTCGACCCGTCAGAGGTGGAGAGCATCTCAGTGCTGAAGGACGCTTCGGCTGCCGTCTATGGTGCCCGCGCTGCCAACGGTGTCATCCTCGTCACCACGAAGAAAGGCAAGACGGGCGCACCGTCCATCTCTTATAGCGGACAGTTTGGCTTCACCGACGAGATCTCGCGGCCGAAGATGCTGAGCGCCTACCAGTATGGCAAGCTCTACAACGCCATCGCTGACGCCGACCCCACCAACACATCGCTGAACCGGACGACAGCCCTCTTCCAGAAGGATGAGCTGGAGGCCATGAAGTCACTGGACTACGACCTGCTCGACAAATACTGGGAGACAGGCACCACCATGCGCCACTCGGTGAATGTGAGCGGCGGCGCCGACAACGTGAACTACTTCGCCGGTGTGAGCTACTTCACGCAGGACGGCAATCTGGGTAAGCTCGACTACGACCGCTGGAACTATCGTGCCGGCGTGGACGTGAAGATCAGCAAGTGGCTGAAGGCCAACCTGACCGTCAGCGGCGACTACGGCAAGAAGAACAAGCCCCTGCTGAAAGTGGGCGGCACCAATGCCGAGAAGGACTACAACCTGATGCTCACCCGTCCGCGCTATATGCCTGAGACTGTGGGCGACTACCACATCCTCTCCTTAGGCCCCACCAACGGCGAGCGCGTGCAGAACCAGCGCTACTCCTACGACTTGCTGCAGAACAACGGCGACTTCAGCCGCAACATGACATCGAACACGAGCATGAACGCCAGCATCGACTACGACTTCGGCTGGAGCAAGATACTGAAGGGCCTCAACCTCCGCCTCTCCTATTCGAAGAGCATCAACTCTGACAAGACCAACGAATACGGCTCGCAGTTCACCATCTACCAAATGACGCGCCGCTATGGCTCCGGCCAGCACATGTACACGCCGACCACTGGCGACGACAGCAGCTTCGACTACATGGCAGAGAGCAACTTCAACGGCCTGAAATATGCCAACGGCTATTACCTCAGCCGCAACATGATACGCACGGACAACTATCAGCTGAACTTCACCGCCCAGTATTCGCGCGACTTTGGCAAGCACCACGTGTCGGCCCTCTTCTCTGTCGAGCGCTCAGAAGCTGAGAGCGAGTTTGTGACAGGCCAGGCCAACGAGCCCCTACCCTACACCAACCACCAGTCGAACTCGGCACAGGGTGCACAGACCACTGAGTTCAACCGTGCAGAAAGCGGCACGCTGTCGTACATCGGACGCATCAACTATGCCTACCAGGACCGCTATCTCTTCGAGTTCCTGCTCCGCTCGGACGCCTCGACGAAGTTCGCACCCGAGAACTATTGGGGCACCTTCCCCGCCATCTCCGCCGGCTGGGTCATCAGCGAAGAGTCTTGGTTCCAGAACAGCAAGCTCGCCAGCTGGATAGACTTCCTGAAGCTGCGCGCCAGCTGGGGTCTCACCGGCCGTGACAACCTCGCCGCATGGCAGTGGCTGCAGGTCTATACCCTCGACAAGAACAAGAACCCCATCTTCGGCGAAGGCCCCACCAACGACCCCTCAGAAGTGGTGCGCAACTCTATCAACAAGAACACCTCGGCCGTGAACCGCGACGTGCACTGGGACAAGTCGTACAAGACCAACGTGGGTCTCGACTTCCAGCTGCTCAACAGGCGCCTGGCCGTCAACTTCGACTATTACTATGAGAAGAACCGCGAGATGCTGATGAACATTGCGCAGGACGTGCCTTCCACCGTCGGCACACAGTCGGCTTCCGTCAACCTCGGCGAGATGAACAACTGGGGCTGGGAGCTGGGCATCACCTGGCGCGACAAGATTGGCAAGGACTTCAAGTACAAGGTGGGCATCAACACCGGCTACAGCGACAACAAAGTGCTGATGATGGACTTCGAGGATGAGTACATCTACCGCCAGATAGTGCGCAACGGCCGCACCGACATCGGCACATGGGGTTTGCAGTGCCTCGGCATGTTCCGCTCGTTCCAGGACATCGAGGAATACTTCGCACAGTATAACATCACCTCTTACATGGGCATGACCAAGGACCAGGTGCGCCCGGGTATGCTGATATATAAAGATGTACGCGGCGCACAGCAGGCCGACGGCACGTATGCCGGTCCCGACGGCATCGTAGACCAGGCCAACGACCAGGTGCAGCTGGGCAAGCGCAACAACATCTACGGCTTCACCACCAACCTGAGTGCAGAGTGGAAGGGCGTCTCGCTGACCGCTCAGTTCAGCGCTTCATGGGGCGGCTACACCACCGTTCCCTCGCAGGCCATCGGCGTGGCTTCCGGCTCCAACATCGAGTTCTACAACATGCCCTCCTTCTGGAATCCTGACAACGTGTTTGTCTATCAGGACGTCATTGACGGCGGTGGCAATGTGGTGGTGCCGCAGAACCGCGATGCCTACTATCCCAACCTCAACTGGGGCATCAACAGCGTGGCCTCCAGCTTCTGGCGCGTCAGCAACACTCGCGTGACGCTCAACCGCCTCACCCTGGCATACGCCATTCCTTCGAAGCTCTTCAAGAGCATTGGCATCAAGAGCTGCCGCTTGAACGTCACAGGTCAGAACCTCATCAACTTCTACAATCCGTATCCCGACAACTTCACAAACCCGATGGCCGGTTCATACGGAGCCTATCCGAACCTGCGCAAATGGACGGTCGGTGTCAACTTGTCATTCTAACATCAACTTAAAAAGAAGAAAGATATGAAAACGTCAATGAAATATATCGGTTGTGCGCTGACACTGGCCATGGCTCTCACCGCCTGCAGCGACCAGTTCCTGGAGGACAAGAAGAACTACGGCCAGGTAGACGCAAGCATCTACAATTATTACGAGGGAGCACTGGGCCGTCTGTATGACATCTACTCCATGTGCCTGCCCAATGTCTCTGGCATCTCGTGGCGCTACCCCTCCATGGGCATGAACGACGATGCCGCCAAATCCACTGAGGAATACACGGGCTTCAGCGCCTTTGTCAATCCTGTCGACGAGCTGACCTCCATGAGCGGCGGCGTCAGCGTGCCAGACTATTTCCTCGGCACGCAGAACAACATCCAAGAGAACGTATGGGGACACATCCGCGACTGCAACGACGTGATTCGCGGCGTGACGGGCAGCACCCTGCCGGAAAGCCAGAAGAACGAGGTGCTCGGACAGGTGTACTTCTTCCGTGCATGGATCTACTACAACCTCTTCAAGTTCTACGGCGGCGTGCCCCTCGTGAAGGAAGTGCTCGACCCCACGGCCGACGCTTTCACCCCGCGTGCCTCGTCGAAGGAGACCTACGAGTTCATCCTCAACGACCTGAACACCGCCGCCAAGATGCTGGAGCCCTTCACCACTCATGGCGGCTGGACCAACTCCAAGGACTGGGGACGCGTGACCACCGGCACGGCCCTCGCCCTGAAAGGCCGTCTGATGCTGCTCTGGGCCAGCCCACTCTTCAATCGCAGCAACGACCAGAACCGCTGGAAGAACGCCTACGACGCCATGAAGACCGACCTCGCCACCATCAACAGCTGTGGCTACGGACTCTATCAGACGAGCAGCAACATCAATGGCAGCGACTTTGCCAACCAGTTTGTGCAGACCACAAAGAATCCGGAGGCCGTGTTTGTGGTGAACTACAACACCACCGCCATCCTCACCGGTATCGACGATGCTGCGAAGAACAACACCTGGGAGCGTTTCATACGTCCTGACAACACGGGCGGCAACGGCTATGCCGCCGGCCTGATGCTCGTGCAGATGTTCCCCATGGCCGACGGCAAGCTGCCCGCAGGACTCAGCACCTACACCAAGCTTGAGACGTCCAGCTATGCTTATGAGGCCGATTATCCCTTCATGCACCGCGACCCGCGCTTCTATCGCACCTTTGCCTTCCCCGGCTTCCGCTGGGCCTACAACGGCAATGCTGCTGAACACGACGCCCACAACCCCAGCGACGGCAAGAACTATACGCTATGGAACTATGTGTGGTACACCGACGTCAACGATCAGGGCAACCCCGAGAGCGGCAACTCCTACGGCGCCGACAATCTCTTAGGGTCGAAGCAGGCCATCTACGTCCGCAAGAAGAGCGACGATCTCGACTGCCATCCCAGCCCGTCATACGTCTACAACGCCAATGGCTGGAAGAGCGGCGCCGGCCCGTTCTACTCTGCTGCACAGCTCATAGAACTGCGCTATGCCGAAGTGTTGCTGAACCTGGCCGAGGTGGCCTGCGGTGCCGGCGACATGGCCTTTGCCGTAGAGCAGCTGAAGATGATCCGCGCCCGTGCCGGCTATACAGCCGACGGCAACTATGGCCTGCAGGCCAATCTCGTGAGCGACCAGGCTGCCTGTATGAGCGCCATCCTCTATGAGCGTCAGATAGAGCTGGCCTACGAGGGCAAGCGCTTCGACGACATGCGCCGCTGGATGCTCTACGACGGCGGTGCAGCCAAGGTGGACGGTGCACCCAGTTCCTGGACACTCTCAGGATGGGGCGGCAACACCTGCACATGGCTGGGCTTCAAGCCCTTCAACGGCCAGCGCCGCGAGAGAATCGAGTTCCGCGTGGCCGACAAATACGGCGTGGGCACCACGCAGTGGGACGGCGACCCGCTGCTGAAGGCAGGAACAGTACGCCCCGAGGGCGTCAACTTCAGCGTCGGCGACATGAACGAGCAGCTTGACAGCCTGAAGGCTTGGTACCAGGACAACCTCGTGGTGAAGGAAGGCAAGGGCGACGGCCGTGACTCACAGCACAACGACCTCTACATCAACTTCCGCCCGAAGTACTACTTCCTCGGCCTCGCTAACGGCGTGCAGAACTCGAACAAGGGACTGCCGCAGACCATCGGCTGGCAGGACTACAACAACGGCGGCGCACCAGGCACCTTCGACCCGCTGGCAGAATAAAGAATTCAACTTTCGCAAGTTTTGGAGTTAAAGGAGTTAAGGGAGTTAAAGGAGTTAAAGACAATAGCTTTGCTATGGATTTCAACCCAGAGACAAAGGCTTTTCATGGAGAATCATTTGTCTTTAACTCCTTTAACTCCTTTAACTCCCTTAACTTCTTTAACTCCCTTAACTCCTTTAACTCCTTTAACTCCTTTGTAACCGTCCCAACAGAGCAGATTTGCATGAGGCGGCCAACTAAAAAAAGCGGAAGAGCCGGAAACTACAGTAACGGAGAGAAGAGACGTGTCAGGGAATCCCAGATACGTTGCAAGAAAGAAGGCGAGATGCGGTCGGGCAGCGATGTGAGCGGCACCGACCGCTTCTCGTCTTCTAAATAGACGTCACGCATACGGCAGGCCACACTCTCGTCGTAGATGAAAGTGTTGGCCTCGAAATTGTTTTCAAAAGAGCGGAAGTCCAGGTTGGTGGAGCCGCAGGTGCAGACAGCATCATCGCAGACCATCAGCTTCGAGTGCAGGAAAGCCCCCTCGTAGAGACTCACGGTGATGCCCGCCTCACTGGCCTCGCGCAGGTAGCTGCGGCTGGCCCAGTCCACCAGGAAGGCATCGTTGCAGCGCGGCACCAAAAGGCGCACATCGACACCCGAGGCGGCGGCCGTCTTCATGGCTATCAGCACAGAATCGGGCGGCAGGAAATAAGGCGTCTCGAAATAGATGTAGCGGCGTGCCGACATGATGATACTCAGATAGCCCTGCATGATCTCGGGGTAAGCGCCCACAGGACCGCTGGTCACCGTCTGCATCAGTCCACCTTCGTGCTCGGGCTTCGTGTAGTATTTTCGGTCGGAGAGCAACGTGCGGTCTACGAAATACCAGTCCAGAAGGAACGTCTGCTGCAAGCCGTTCACGGCACCGCCTTCAATACGCAACATCGTGTCGCGCCAGCCGTCAAACGCTCCCCGGCCTTTGACATAACGCAGGGCGATGTTCATGCCGCCGATATAGCCCACGCAGCCATCGATGACGATGATCTTGCGGTGGTTGCGATAGTTCACACGGCTGGTAAAGCGCGGAAACCTGACGCGAAGGAAAGGCTCCAGGTCGATGCCTTCATCGCGCATCCGCTCCCAGAAGTGTTTCTTCACCTTCCAGCTGCCCACGTCATCGTAGATGATGCGCACCTCCACGCCCTCGCGAGCCTTGGCTATGAGGGCATCGCTGATGAGCAGGCCGAGGGCATCGTCCTCAAAGATGTACATGTCGATGTGGATGTGGTTCTTGGCAGCGGCGATGTCACGGAGCAACGATGGGAAGAAATCATAGCCACTGGTCAGGATGTCGGTATGCTGGTTGATGAACGGCATGGAGTAGCTCTGCCGCGAAAAGAGGTTGATGGTGCTCTCGTAGGCCTGGGGCAAGTCGGTGTGGCGCTGCTCCACGAACTCCAGCATCGAGCGTTTCGTCAGCATGTCCATCGTGCGGCGGCTGATGAAGCGCTCCCTGCGACGGTTGACGCCGAAGAAGATATAGGCAATGACGCCGAAGATGGGGAGGAAATAGATGACGAGCGCCCACGCCATCGTCTTCGCCGGCTGACGGTTGTCCAGGACGACGTGGATGATGGCTCCGATGGCGATGATTCGCGACAGCCAGTAGAGTATGCCAAGGACGCTCAAGGTGTTGAGTGTTTATTGTTGAGTGTTGAGTGACTTTTGTTTGGTGTTATTCTATGCCGATGAGTTTATGTGTTTGGAGGGAGAGACGCCACTGCGGGTGCTGCTTGATGTAGTCTACGCAAAGCTGCACGATAGCGGCATTGCGCACAGGGTCGCCCGTGTCGCAGGGCTGAAGATAGAGGAGAGGATGATGGGTCTCATGGGACTTATGGGTCTCATGGGACTTATGGGTCTCATGGGACTTATGGGCCCCATAGGACTCATAGGACCCATAGGACTCATAAGACATGAGCGCAGTTTCTATTTCTTTTCCTGTATAGACAATCTTAATCTCGTCGGGCTCCTTTCCTATGGGTTCTTTCCCCTCCGTGAGGGGCAGGCTTTTGGGCGACACGGTCAGCCAGTCGAGGTTGGCAGGGGCAGGACGGGTGCCGTTACTCTCCATGGCCACTCGGTAGCCTGCGCTGTGCAGCTGGCCGACGAAAGCCTCGTCAACTTGCAGGGTCGGTTCGCCGCCGGTCAGGACGACAAGAGGCAGATGTGGGACGGACGACGAGTGGAGGGAAACCACCTTGGCAAGAATCTCTTCCGCAGTCATTTCTGTGAAGGAGTCAAACTCAGTGTCGCAGAAAGGACAGCGCAGGTTGCAGCCGGCAAAGCGCACAAACACCGCCGCACGGCCAGTATTGTGTCCTTCGCCCTGCAGCGTGTAGAAGATGCTGTTCACCCTGAAGCTTTTCATCTTTAGTTCTTTCGTTATCACGTTATAACGTTATTACGTTATCACGACATTTCGTTTTTTCGTTATTACGTTATCACGTTATAACGTTATCACGACATTTCGTTATCACGTTATCACGTTATAACGATATGACGCAAAACGTTATAACGCTCCTTCGTCAACGACGTAGGCCGCCACGTTGCCCTCGCTCTCTTGCACGGTGCATTTGTAGCACTGCGGTATCTGCTCTGTGCACCAGCGGGCAATGTTCTCCGCCGTGGGGTTGAAGGGCAACACGTCATTGAGGTGCTGGTGGTCGAGGCGTTTCTTGATGAGGCGCTTCACATGGGTGAAGTCCACCACCATGCCGTTTTCGTCCAGTTCCTTCGACTTACAGTAAAGTGTGATGACCCAGTTGTGGCCATGCACATGCGAGCATTTGCTCTCGTAATTGACAGTCAGCTGATGGCTGGCTGAGATTTCCAATTTCTTTTGAATGTAGTACATATTTCCGTTTTAAACAATGAGATCGCTGCCAAGCCGTTTGGCCAGCATGTCGCGAAGCTCTTTGGTCTCCTTATGTTCTTTCAATAGTTGCATGGTTTGTTGCAGGTCGGCACCGGCCTGGCGCAGCTGCTGCTGGATGCGTTTCAGCTGCTGGTCAACGATGTGCAAGCGGAAATCCATGACAAGGTGTTGCACACGCAGACGCAGACGGGCAATACGGTCCTGGCGCAGTTTCTCTTTCTCATCCTCTTTCTTGCCTTCTTCGTCCTCTTCCATCTTGAACCGCCCGGCCAGCTGGTGGCGGTCCATAGCCAGGCGGATGGCCAACTGACTGACCTGTGGGTCACGATGGGCACAGAAATAATCGGTCGCCTTGAAGCCCGGCTCGCCGCAATGGGCCACGGCCTCGCTGAGCATCTGCTGGTAAAGCGGCTGCGAGAGCTGTAGCTCGTCCTGCGAGAGGTCGAGGTCGATGTATTGCGCCACGTTGATGCTGACTTTCCCGCCGTCGTCGGTCTCCACGTCGTCGAAGATGATCTCCTCGCCGTTGCGCACCACCTCGCGGAGCAGCAACAGCTCTATCTGGTTGGTGGCTTGCGTGGCGGGAGTGACCACTGGCGCAACGCTCGGCGTGGGCGCTACGGGCTCGGCGAAGCCCTCACCGGGAATGTAGACGGGCGGCTCGTCAGGAGTAGGCGCCGACGAAGCCACGGTCGTGGGCTGAGGTATGCCGCCCGTTTGCTGGCGCTGGGCCTCACGCTCACGTTCCTTTTGTTTCTCCTCCTGGTTCTTCAGCACCTTTTTGTTCAGCTCGGCAATGAGCGTCTGCTCCTTGATGCCGATGCGGCGCGACAGGTCGCTGATATAGGTGGAGCGCAGTATCTGGTCGGGAATGACGCTGATGCTCTGCACAATGCCTCCGATGCCTTCCGAGCGCTTCACGGGGTCTTCAACATGCTGCACCGTGAGCCGCGTCTTGAAGGTGATGAAGTCGGTCTGGTTCTCGTCGATGTATTTCTTCAGCTCCTCGGTCGAGTGCTTGCGTGCGAAAGAGTCGGGGTCGTCGCCGTCGGGCAGCAGCAGCACCTTGATGTTCATGCCCTCGGCTAAGAGCATGTCGGTGCCGCGCATGGCAGCGTGAATGCCGGCCTCGTCACCGTCGTACAGCAGCGTGATGTTCTGGGTGAAGCGGCGCAGCAAGTGTATCTGGAAGACGGAGAGCGCCGTGCCGCTGTTGGCCACCACGTTCTCGATGCCGGCCTGGTGCATGGCGATGACGTCGGTATAGCCTTCCACCATGAACACGCGGTCTTCCTTCACGATGGTCTTCTTCGCCTGGAAGATGCCGTAGAGTTCGCGCTCCTTATGGTAAATGTCAGAGTCGGGCGAGTTGACGTACTTCTGCGCCACACCTTTCGTGCGGCTGTCGAGCACACGACCTCCGAAGGCCACGACCTTGCCTGAGACGTTCAGCCAGGGGAAGATGGCACGCCCGGAGTAGCGGTCGTACAGTCCCCGCTCATTCTCAATGCAGAGGCCGGTCTTGACAAGAAACTCTTTCCGATAGCCCTTGGCAATAGCGGCTTGGCTCAGCGCGTCGCGTTTTTGTGGCGCATAGCCCAGCTGAAACTTCTCGATGATGTCGTCGCGGATGCCGCGGCTGCGGAAATACTGTATGCCAATGGCGACGCCGTCGGGAGTGTTCTTCAGTGTGTTGTGAAACCAGTCCTTGGCCCACTCGTTGACAATGAACATCGATTCGCGTTCGCTCTGCTGGGCGCGCTCCTCGTCGGTCAGTTCTTTCTCAACAATCTCGATGTTGTATTTTTTGGCCAGCCAGCGTAGCGCCTCAGGATAGGTCATCTGCTCGTGCTCCATGAGGAATCCGGCCGGTGTGCCGCCCTTGCCGCAGACAAAGCAGTGACAGATGTTCTTCGACGGCGACACCATGAACGACGGGTTGCGGTCGTCGTGGAACGGACACAACCCCTTGTAGTTGACACCGCTCTTGCGCAGCGTCACGAAGTCGCCCACGACGTCCACGATGCGCGCCGCGTCCAAAATCCGGTCTACTGTCGCCCTGTCAATCATCTTTGTTATTGTCGTTATTACGTTATAACGTTATAACGTCATTAAGCTATAATGTTATAACGTCATGGCGAAATCATTTAAGGTATTTGGCCAAGGGATGCCCCACAGCTTTCAGGCCCTTGGCAAAGCTCTGTGCATTCATCTGCGCCCCAAGCTTGGAGGCGTGAGTGTGGTCGGTGTTGAAGTAGATACCGGCCTTCTTCTTGATGTCAGCAGTCTGGGTCTTGGCTTTCTCCTTATCGTCGGAGAGGCGCTTGGCGAACTTCTTGTCGAGGAAGTCGGCGCTGATGTTGTGCATGTCGATGAAGGCGACACCCGTCTCGGCCACCACCTCGCGGTACCACTTGCCGTAGGTGGCGTCGCGGCGCTCCACCTTGCCTCCGGGCCACTCGTTGCGCGGGGTCAGGCTGACGAGGATGGGTGTTGCGCCTTTCTCGCGGCAGTCGTCGATCATCTTCCTGAGATACCAGCCGAAGCTATAGACCACCTCGTAGCTGTCGTCATACATCTTATAGACATGCAGCGTGTCGGCTGTGCCGGGAATGACGCCGCGCGCCTTCTGGTCGGTGATGGGGCAGATGTCGTTGTGGCCGAACTGGATGGTGACATAGTCGCCGGGCTGCAGCGAGTTGTAGACTTTCTCCCACAGTCCTTCACGGACGAAGCTGCGCGTAGAGCGCCCTGCCCTACCAGCATTGCACAGGGTGATCTTGCTCTCGTCGAACACGGTGAAAGCCTGCGAGGCCCAGCCCCACATGCCGTCATCCTCCTTGTCCTTGTTCTTCACCGTCGAGTCGCCTGTGAAGAAGAGCACGGGCTTGCCCTCCTCGCGCTTCACTTGCCACTGGTTCAGCTCCACGTTCTGCATCATGGCCTGCAAGGGCTGCAGCAGCGGGTTGGGGCTGTAGTAAAGACCCTCGGCGGCACTGCGGGCGTTCATCTCAGCGCCGTACTTCGACGTGTGGATGTGGTCGCCTAAGAAATGGTACTTCTCCTTCCACGGCGAATAGGTGTCGAGCTTGGCACCGCTGATCTCGTTGAGGTCGACGAAGGGCACGCCCTCGGTGGCGGCCACGTAAGCAGCCCACTCCGTCTGCGGCTTGCGCACGATGAGGCCGGTCTGCTCGTTGTAGGCATCGCGCGGTGTCAAGGACATAAGGATGGGATTGCCGCCATGCGCGCGTATATCATTAATGTATAGGCGCAGGTAGTGGCCATAGCTGTAGACAGTGCCCTGACGCTGCGTGCGCTGGTTGAAGCCCGTCACCATCGTGTCAGGATCAACGCCGGGAATGACGCCGCGGGCCCTTCTGGCATCGAAGAAATCGGCGCCATCGTTGTGGCCTATGGAGACAACCACCCAGTCGCCGGGTTTCACGGCGTCGCGCACGGCAGGGTCTGTCGTCCCTTCGGGACTTTTGTGTGGTGGGGGGCCATAATACAGGGGCGTTGCCCCTGCCTGGACGATTGGTGCTCACCATCGTCTTCCGCCGTCCCTTCGGGACTTTTGCTGCGCCGACCTATTAGCAGGGATTGGATTGAACAGTCCTGAAGGGACGACAGAACTCGGGGAACAAACAGACCTAATTAGCGACATAACTATGTCATCATTCCATCCGTACAGGTCGAACATTTTTTTTAAGTTTTTTCCTATAACAGCACTCAAAAGCATTTTTTTTTGTAATTTTGCACACGAACTGTGCGACGAATCAAAAAAAACAGAATCCCCCTAATAGCAATCAAACTAAAAACAGTATGAGGAAACTACTAAGGCAAAAGTACACATGGCAGAAGGCTGCACTTGCCATAGCTTTGTCCATCTCTTTTGGGTGTAGCGACGAGAACATTGTCTCTCCTCCATCAGCATTGCATCCGTTATTGCTGAACGGGCAGATTCTGCATGAGAATGTGACACGTGCCAACGACTACGGCTTTGTCACCGGCGACCGCATGGGCATCTATGTCGTCGACCGCATCAACAGTGAGGCTGGCGACCTCGATGCCAGCGGCAACCGCGCCAGCAATGTGCTCTACACCTACGACGGCGACACCTACCAATGGGCGGCGCCCACACCCATCTACTGGCGCGACCGGCAGACGCCGGTCGACATCTACGGCTACTACCCCGGTGTGAACTATATAGAGCAGCCCACGGCATACCATTTCAGCGTGCAGACCGACCAGAGCACAGAGGCGGCCAATGGTGAGCTGTCGGGCTACGAACAGAGCGACCTGCTGTGGGGGAAAACGGCCAACATCAGCTATACCCAGGAGCAGATTGTGGTGAAGTACCGCCATGTCCTCGCGGGCATACGCGTACAGTTATTAAAAGGAGAGGGGGTCAATGATGCCGAGTGGCAGAAATTAGAGAAGACAGTAATGGTAGTTAATACCACGACCGAGGCCACCGTCAACCTTTCAACAGGCAGCGTAACGCCGAAGGGTACCGCGACTTCCCCTGTCCGTATGGCTTTGCAGTCGGGCGACCAGTATCGGGCCGTCGTCATCCCCCAGCAAGTGGCAGCAGGCCGGCAGCTCGTCAGCATCACCCTCGACGGCCAGACCTACAGCCACAGTCTCGCCTCCGTCATGAACTACGAGGGCGGCAAGCTGCACAACTTCACGCTCACTGTCAACAAGCGCGAGGCTGCGGGCGACTACGACGTCTCCCTTGCCTACGACGGCATCATGCCATGGACGAACGATGAGACCAGCCACCAGTTCGCAGCCAATGCCTATGTCGTGGTGCATTGCCCGGAGCCAGAAAAACTGGAAGAGAGCATCCGCCAGGCAGGGTACGACCCACAGACGCTGAAGAATATGAAGGTGACGGGAACCATCAACTATTGGGACATCTATTTCATGAATAGGATGCCACAACTTGCCCATCTAAACCTGAAGGATGTGGTCATAAAAGAACTGGGAGAAGGCTATCTTGGCACACGCGACAACTTTCTCACTGGCTCCTTCGGTAAAAACGGGGATTTGAGGTCCATTGTGCTACCCTCACGACTGAAAGGCATTGGCGACTATGCACTTTCGGGCGTGAAGCTAATGAATTCTACGCTCGAAATACCAGAGGGAGTGACCTACATTGGTCGTTCCGCACTGTCTGGAGGCGTAGATAGCAGGGTGACGCTTATCCTGCCCAACAGCCTTGACACCATTGGTGATGATGCATTTAGTGATTGCCCATACCAATGCGAACTGAAACTGCCGGAAAGTCTCACTTATATTGGCGATGGGGCCTTTAACGATGCAGAAAACTTCTATGGCACGTTTCATTTCCCCTCGCAATTGAAGCATTTGGGCAGCAGAGCCTTTTGGGGGATGGGCAGGAACAAGGATTTGACGGGTGAAATAGAGATACCACAAGGCATGACCGTTATCCCTGCAGACTTTTGCCCACAATTGAAAAATCGTGTAAAAATTGTTATTCCAGAAGGGGTTCGCGAAATAGGAGATGGTGCATTCAGAGGCCTGTCGGTTAGTGCTCTTGCGCTACCCCAGAGCCTTGCAGTCATAGGGGAAAGTGCATTCTCGAACAGCAACATGCCTTTCGCCATCGCCATACCGGAGAATGTGACGGTCATAGAGGACTATGCCTTTAGTGACTGTGGGATAGAAGGCGAGCTGGTCATTCCTGAGAATTGTGTACACCTTGGTGCCTATAGCTTCTGTGGTAACCATATTACAAAATTGGTGCTGCCTTCAAAAATAGAAAAAATTGGGATGGGAGCTTTCTTTGGAAATGAAGCGTTGACAGAGATCACACTGCCCAAATATGTCGAAGAGATAGGCAGTGAAGCCTTTTCTATTCCCTACCTGCAAACGGTGGTCTGCCTGAACCCTGAACCTCCGAAACTGTTGACCAATCCCGATGGTCATCCTTTTGAAGGTGTGGCTTTTGACAAGTGCATCCTGCAGGTTCCCGAAGAATCCATCGAAGCCTACCGCCACGCCGAAGGCTGGAACCTGTTCCAGAGTATAACGCCCTACCGTGAGCTGGCCGTCAACATTACCGAGATGACCACGCTCGACAAGGGGCTGCGACGCGAGGGCATCATCCGTGCCCAGGGTGCCTGGGAGGTGACCGAATGTCCTTCGTGGTGCAGCGTAGAGCCCATGTCGGGCAGCGGAAAGGCTGAGGTGGCCATCACCGTCAAGCCGCAGCCGAAGTCGGCGCCTGACCGTGAGGGGCGCGTTGCCTTCAGCTTGAAAGGAAAGGACTTTACCATCTATGTGCCAGTACGTCAACTCAGCTATGAGTATGGCGAGGATGAGACCATCATCCTGCAGCAGGCTTCGGCAGGCGCACCGAAGGCTGTTCCTCTGTTTATCGTGGGCGACGGCTATAATGCCGACGACATTCAAAGCGGAAAGTATCTGGCGGACATGAAGGAACAGATGGAGCACCTCTTCAGTTGTGAGCCGTTTAAGACCTACCGTAACTATTTCACTGTATCGACCGCCATCGCCGTGTCGCCAGAGTCAGGCATTCCCACCTTCTACGGTTCACCCACCAAAGACAAGACACGCTTTGGTACTGAGCTGACGCCAGATGGTTTCCTCGGCATTGACTGGCAAGTATGGAACTATGCCCAGCAGCACGGCGTCGACCTCAGTAACGAACGGGAGGGCGAAGCCACCATCATGGTGCTTCTGAACTCTCATGCGCAGGCGGCCATGACCTATTTAGAGGATAATGGGCGAAGCATATCATACATAGGCAAGAGCACCGATGCCTATCCATACGACCAACGAGGCTTTGTGCTGCGCGAGGTGGGAGGCATCGGCTTTGGCAAATTGGCCAGCGAGGACGTGGTACACTTCACATTCGCAAAGACCTGTCCATATCAGGGTTGTTTAAACTGGTTCTGCTACTGGAATTACAAAGCACGGGGATGGTATGAAAACATCACTTCCTTGGGCAAGAGAGGCGAGGTGCCCTGGAGCCACCTCATCTATCATCCCAAGTATGCACCCTATGTCGATGTCTATGAAGGCGCATACCGCCATGCCCGTGGCTTCTACCGCAGTGAGCCGCAGAGCGTGATGAGCAACTATATTCCCTATTTCAACACCATCAGCCGCGAGAGCATCGTGCGACGTATCATGCAGTATGCTGGTGAGAGCTATTCGTTCGACAAGTTTGTGGAAAAAGACAAAATAGAGATACCCGAATGATGAAGAACAGAAACTGTGCCCAAGGCTTCTCCCTTGGGTTAAAGGCCGCACTCCTCGCCCTGCTCATGACCATGGCGGCATGTGGTGGCGGCGGTGATGACGAGCAGACACCCCTTAACCCCCATCCTCCCACCCCAGAGGGGGAAGGAGGAGGGGCTACTCCCCCCACACTGAGCCTAAAGGCCACAGCCAGCGGCGTGGCTTTTGCCAATGGCGACAAGATAGGCGCGTTCATGGCATACGGCGCGCTGAAGTCTGCGGGCAACTACCTGCACAACCTGCCGATGCAGACCGACGGCAGCAGCTGGACCTTGGAGCGCACCGTCAGTTGGCAGGACAACAGCACGCCGGCCGACTTCTATGCCTACGCACCCTTCCAGGCTTCGCTGAGCGACCCGCTGGCCTGCCTCTTTCAGGTCAGCACCGACCAGAGCACGGCAGAGAAACAGAAAGCCTGCGACCTGCTGTGGGGAAAGCTGGCCTCGCAGAGTCCCACTGCCCGTGCGCTGACGATCACCCTGAGACGCCTCTTTGCCAAGCTGACAGTCAAGGTGGAGGCCGGCGAGGGGGTCACACCTCAAGACCTGAACGACAGCCAGCTCGCTGTCAGCATCAATGGCCTGCAAGTGCAAGCCACCGTCAACCTCTCCGACGGAAGCATCACCCCATCGGGCGCAACAGCTGTCATTGTGCCGCTGAAGGAGCAGGAAAGAACCTATAGCGCCGTCATCGTGCCCCAGCACGTAGAAGAGACGGCACTGGTAACAGTGAACTGGAATGGCGAAGACTATACGTTGACGCAGGCCATGACCTTTGAGAGCGGCAAGCAATACTCGCTGACTGTCACCATAAAAAAGACGGCGGGCACCGTCAATGTGGGCATCAGCCAGTGGGAGACAACAGACGAAGACTTCGGTGGAACAGTGAATTAAAACCAGACGATATGAAGAGACTCAGACAAATACTTTATGCCATCAGCGCCGTGGGCGTGGCCTTTATGTCGTGTGCCGAGGACGATGTCCTGAAAAGTGACGCAGACAGACGCTTCCCCATATCCGTACAGGCCAATGTGGTACAGCAATACCTCACACGTGTCAGCGAGACCGGCTTTGCCGACGGCGACCAGATAGGCGTGTTCATCGTCAACTATGACAACGGCCAGCCACAACAGCTGCAGAACGAAGGCAACCATGCCGACAATGTAAGATATACCTACCAGGCAGAGAAGCAGCAATGGAATGCTGACCCAGCGGTCTATTGGAAAGACAAAGAGACCCCCGTCGATGCCTACAGCTATTATCCCTACGATGCAAAGATAGGTAGCGTCAACGCCTACCCCTTTACAATAAAGACGGCACAGAACGAGACCGCAGCATACGAGCAAAGCGATTTCCTATGGGCCAAGGCAGAGAATGTGCTCCCCACAAAGGAGCCCATCAATCTGGCACATCGGCACATCATGGCTGGCGTGGAAGTGACAGTAGTAGAAGGAGAGGACTTTGAAGAAGGAGAGTGGGAACAGTTGGATAAGAAGGTGCTTGTAGAAAGCACCATCCTGAACACCGCTGTCAGTCTGTCGTCAGGGGAAGTCACATGCAGCAAAGAAAGCGCTTCCACCAGCATTGTTCCTCTGCAGGCAGGCTCGGCATGGCGCGCCGTCGTGGCTCCGCAGACTGTAGCCGGGGGCCACCCGCTATTGGCCATTCAGGTGGGTGGCGACAGCTATCACTTCAGCCGCCAGGAACCGATGACATACTACGCTGGCAAGCTGCACAAGTTTACCATAAAGGTAGACAAGAAACCGCAGGGCGACTATGTCTACACACTGATCAGCGAGGCCATTACGCCTTGGGAAGTCGACCCCGTGTCGCATCTGGGCGGTAGCAGCGAATACTATGTGATTGTCAACATCAAGGACGGCGAGGAGCTTGAAGATGTCATGGCAGCCATGCAGCTTGACCCTGAGAAAATATTCAACCTGAAACTGGTGGGTGTGCTGACGGCTGACAATGACAACATGGACTATCTGCGCAGCAACTTCCCAAACCTAGAGGCGCTCAACCTGGCTGACCTGCGATTGAAAGGTGAGAGCCTGCTTGTTGACCTGGGAGATTATGGAATAACCGGCAGAGAACCATTTCAATATAGCGATGACTTGATACCACGTTCTGCTTTCTATGGTATGTCGTCACTGAGGTATGTGGTCTTTCCGCAACGTCTGAAGGCCATCGGCGCCCATGCCTTTGCGAACACCCATCTGAGTATGTCGTGCATATTGCCTGAAGGCCTGGAATATATTGGCGATTGTGCCTTTTACGACTCTGGGTATCATCCTGGGCAGGAGCTTGTGAGGCCACACATGACTGGCGATTTGTATATTCCTTCCTCCTGTAGGTTTATTGGCAATGAGGCTTTCCGGGGACAGGATTTCACCTGCGAACTCATCCTGCCCGAGCAGATGGACTACCTGGGGCGTGATGCCTTTGCCGACTGTAAATACATGACCGGCTACCTGCATGTGCCTAATGGGCTTCAGATTGTGAATCGCGCATGGAACGGCATGACAAAGCTGACGGGCTTTGCCGAGATACCCGAAGGTGCAAAGACCGTGGAGGGCATCGGCTGTCCTATCTCCTCACTGCACATTCCCGAAGGAGTGGTCAGATTATATCAAGTGTTTGCTACCATGCCCAATCAAGGGTATGGGCCTGATGAACCATCACCATACGAAGAATACCGCAAGCAACTGAAAGAGGTCTTTCTGCCCTCCACATTGCGCTATTTGGGCAGCTGGCATGAGCCGGGTACCTTTGAAGGCTCTGGCATACGCCACATCCAGCTGCCCGACGGTATAGAAACCATTCCTGAGCATTGTTTCGACTGGTATGAGGATTTGCAGGACACTGTGAAGATTCCACAGGCCTGCATCAATATAGGACGGGAAGCCTTCCGACATTGTGAAAAGTTAGAGGCTGTGGTGCTTCCTGAAAATCTGACAGTTATTGACGACGGTGCTTTCATGTGCTGCTACTCGCTGAACTACATCCGTTGTCTCGCCAAGGAGCCTCCTATACTAAAAGATGGTTGGTGGGGCGACCCTTTCTATGGTGTCAATAAGAACAACTTTACCTTAGTAGTGCCGGAGGATGCCGTGGATACCTACCGTAATGCTCCGGGATGGAGCGAGTTCAAACGTATTTCAGCCTATCGTGACTTCGTATGCCGCCCCATGCAGGACAAGCTTCTGAACAAGGGACACAACCTTGAGATAGTGCTGAATGCCGATGGTAACTGGACAGTAACTCACCAACCCGGCTGGGCGCACATCAGTGCCACATCGGGCTACAAGAAAACCGCACTGACGGTGACGGTAGACGACTTGAGTCGTGGTGCTGGCATGCGGCAGGACAGCATCGTGTTTGCTCTGACCGGACAGACGGACGAAGCGGGCAAGCCCGTTACTTGCTACTACAAGCTGTCACAATACGACTATGAATACGAAGAAGACAGCGAACTGGCATTGCAACGGGCCACGAGAGGCAATGGCAAGATAAACATATTCCTCTGTGGCGACGGCTACGATGCCCAGGACATGGCCGAAGGGAAATACCTCAGCGACCTGCGCCAACAGACGGAATACTTCTTCGACGTGGAACCCTACAAGACCTACAAAGACTACTTTAATGTCTTTGTAGGCTTTGCCATGTCGCGTGAGAGCGGCATCAACTCCACCAATCGCTGGCGCGAAACCAAGTTTGATGCGAAGTTGACAGGTATCTGTCACGAACCACTGCAGACAGATTTCGACAAGGCTTTACTCTATGCCTTGGAGGTGTCGCCCCAAATCAAACCCGACGGCGTGGCTGCTCCTTTGGTCATCATGGCACTGAACACTGATCAGTATGCGGGCGTGACCGCTATGTGGGGCGACGGTGCGGCCGTGGCTGCCTGTCCCATGAGCATGGAACGCTATCCTTACGATGCCCGTGGCATTGTGCAACATGAGGCGGGAGGCCACGGCTTTGGCAAGCTGGCCGACGAGTACATCTATCATTCAAGTTATATTCAGACCTGTAACTGTGGGTGTTGCAAGCATGTTGAGGCGCTCCTCAATATGAAGGCAATGGGATGGGGGCGCAACCTGTCGTTAGACGGCAAATACAGTACAAACGAGTGGCGACAGCTGATATTCGACGCCCGCTATGGCGACATTTGTGACATCTATGAGGGCGGCTTTTTCCACCAGCGTGGTGTGTTCCGATCGGAAGTAAACTCCTGTATGAATAATAATGTACCCTACTTCAGCACCGTGAGCCGCATGGCTATCGTGGAGCGCATCAAGCAGTATGCGGGCGAGACGTTCAGTTACGACGACTTTGTGGCCAACGACAGCAGGGAGTGGGGCAACAGGTTTGTTACTCGCGGTGAAACGGCTACCCCGTCCGTAGGCCACGGCATGCACCCGTCGGCTCCTGTCATGAAGAAGGGCAGTGTGCTGGATCTGCTGAAGAAGAACCATAAAAAGTAAAGGCGTATGAAGAAAACAATCTATATAGCGGCTACGCTCTGCGTGCTGATGGCTTGTTCTGAGGATGTCATGTTGACTGGCATCGACAAGACAAGGATGGCCATCGCGCTGTCGGCAGAATATCCTGTGGTGACACTGACAAGGGCCACCGACAACGGGTTTACGGATGGCGACCAGGTGGGCATCTTCGTGGTGGACTATGAAAACGGTGAGGCGGGCAGCATGGCGCTGTCGGGCAACCGTGCCTCTAATGTGCAGCTGACCTACGACGAGCAGTCTGACAAGTGGCGCGCGCCGATGGCTCTCTACTGGGCCCCGGACGGCACGCCTGCCGATATCATTGGCTACTACCCGTTTATGGAGAGCCTGCAGAGCACCACGGCACAGCCCATCACCGTAGAGCGCGACCAGAGCACACCTGCCACGACCGCCAGGAAAGGCGGCTATGAGCGCAGCGACCTGCTATGGGCCAAGGCCGGGAAGGTAAGCCCCACGGCAGAGACCATCGTCCTGCGCTATCGCCACGTGATGGCAGGACTGACTATCCGTCTGGAGCCTGGCGACGGCTTCACTGCAGAGGAATGGGCGAGGCTGGAAAAAACGGTCATGGTGGTCAATACGCAGCTGAATGGCACTTTTGACATCACTGCAGGGAAAGTCGCTGCCAGTGCGATGGCGCCAACAGTCAGCCCCATCACTGCCCTCGCTTACGGTGATGCCTGGCGGGCGGTCGTGTTGCCTCAGACGGTAGAGGCAGGCAAGCCATTGGTGAGTGTTACCATCGAAGGACAAAGCTACCGGCTGGCCAGGGAGGAAAGCATGAGCTACACAGCAGGCAAGATGCACAACTTCACCATCGGCGTCAACCGACGGACTGATTCCGGCGATTTTGAGTTCACACTGTTGGAAGAGGATATCGCGCCTTGGGAGGTGGATGCCAGCCTGCACGACGGACTGACAAGGGCATACGTGACGGTGGAGGTGACGGAGCCGGGCACACTGAAGCAGGTGTTGCAGCAGGCCGGACAGGACGCAAGCGCCATACGCAACCTAAAGGTGAGCGGGAGAATTGACCGGGCCGACCTGCTGTTCATGGGGCAGGAGATGCCGCTGCTGACCAATCTGAACCTTCAGAAGTCGGTTGTAGAAGACGGCGTTTTGACAGGCTTTGACAACCAACGACTGCTGTATCATCTTGTGTTCCCTGAAAAAGGTACGAAGACCATTGCCGACTTTGCCTTTCGGAATACCAAGCTAAGTGGAAGTCTGGTGATTCCTGAGGGCGTAGAGACTGTAGGGCAGGAGGCCTTCTACGGATGCCAGTTCAGCGGCACCTTGTCGTTACCCACGACGCTGAAATCCATCTATGACGGGGCATTCGGGGGCAACGGCAACAGGTTCTCAGGCGCCTTTATCCTGCCCGATAGTGTCAACTTCGTCCGGCATGAGGGCGCCGAAGGGATAAACCCTCCATTCCTGCCCGTTTTCGGCGAGTATTGTGACAATCCATGCCAGTTCTCGGGCACCTTGAACCTGCCTTCCGGCCTGCGGACTTTCACGGGTTTCCGTTTCCCGAATATAGAGGGCGACATTATTATTCCTCAAGGGGTGAAAGAGCTTGTTTCGACAGAAGACTATCGCGCCGAAGGAGGTATCTTCTCCAAGGGAGGCTATAACGGTATCGTCAGTATTCCCGAAGGGGTGACACGCATTGGCAGGGAGACCTTCGCACATACAAAGGTGCGCGGCGAGGTGAAACTACCGTCAACCTTGCGAACTATGGAGTCGGGCGTTTTCATGGATACACGTATCAGTAAGTTAATTTTCAATGACGGACTCCTTAACATAGGCCCATCCTGCTTCGCTGACTGTATGTGCCTCTCGGGAACGGTGACATGGCCGACGAAAAGCAGCAGGATATCGGAATCTGTGTTTCAGAACTGTCCCATGCTGTCGGGCATCGTCATCCATCAGGGTGTTACGGCCATCGAAGCCAGAGCCTTTGAGCGCTGCAGCAATTTGCTGTCCATCGTCTGTGAGGCAGAAGAGCCGCCATTGGTCGGCACGGATGCTTTCCTCGGCGTATCGAAGAGCGACTGCGTGGTGGAGGTGCCTGCCGCTGCCGTAGAGAAATATAAGGAGGCTGAGGGCTGGAGCAGCTTCAAGCGCATCGTGGCACATAGCGGACTGAGCTGTTTGCCGGCTGCTGCCTGTGCCTTGAACAAGGAGCATCAGGAGACTCTGGTACTCTATGCCGACGGCGCATGGACGGTGGCGCATCAGCCGCAATGGTGCGTGCTGTCAAAGGCCAGCGGAACGGGGAAGACGGAAATCGCACTGACCATCAATGCCCTGCCGAGGGGCGCCGGCCATCGCAGCGACAGCATCGTGTTCCGGCAGACTGACGGCGGCTATACCACTTACTGCAAGGTGTCGCAATATGACTACCAGTATGAGGAAGACGCCTGCCTGACATTACAGACGCATAGCCGGGGACCGGGCATCGACATCGTCTTCGTGGGCGAGGGCTTCGATGCCGCAGCCATCAGCGACAACAGCTACCTGGACTTGGTGAAGTATCAGACAGAGTGCTTCTTTGCCATTGAACCCTACCAGTCCTTGCGCAACTACTTCAACGTCTACGTCACGTTCCCGATGTCGCAGGAAAAGGGCGTAAACACCATGTACACTTATGTCAACAACAGATTTGGCACACGCTACGGACAGTCAGCAATAAGCGGCTCAGCATTGAATCACATCATGACGGATGTAGACGACGTGAAAGACTATGTGCTTGGCCATACTCCCCTGCAACTGCAAGGGCTGCCCAAGTCGCTGGTCATACTGGTGCCCAACAGCACAGACTATGGAGGATATACCGTGATGGAGAAATCAGGATTTGCCATGTCTATCTGTCCGCCCTCGGAAAATGCCTATCCCCGTGACACACGCGGCACAGTGCAACATGAGGCGGGAGGCCACGGCTTTGGCAAGCTGGCTGACGAGACGGTTTCGAAAATAGCATTCCCCGACAACAGTGTGAAACAGATTCTGCAGGAAATGCTCGGACGCGGATGGTGTCAGAACCTCTCACCGACGGGCAAGATGAGCGAAGTGCCTTGGGCGCAGTTCATCTTCGACACCCGTTATTCGGACAAGGTAGACATCTTCGAGGGCGGCTACGGCTATTCGCGCGGCATCTACCGACCGGAAGCCAACTCATGCATGAACTACGGCATACCTTATTATAACACACCGTCACGCTTTGCCATCTGGAAGCGTGTCAAGGAGTATGCAGGAGAATCATGGACCGTCGAGGAGTTTATGGCTCAGGACACGTTTGAGTGGGGACCGACAGAGATAAGTATAAAAGAATAAGTTTTGGAGTTAAAGGAGTTAAGGGAAGCGAATGCGAAACTAAATAAAAGAATATGAACATGAAGAAATTAGGACTATTGGCTGTGGGCGTGCTGATGATGGCGTCGTGCAGCAATGACAATGAGACAGGACAAAGCTTGGTGACTGACAAGGGCGAGATGCAGTTTCTGTTCACCGTCGGCAACTCAACGACACGTGCCACCGACACGCAGTTTGAGAGCAACGATCAGGTAGGCATCTACGTCACGGCAAACGGCACGCCGCTGCAGATAGGTGGCAACGAGGTGAACAACGAAATGTTTACCTACAACGGCACGGCATGGACTTCGGTTCGGAAAGTGTACTGGAACAGTGGCTCGCACGATGTGTACGCCTACTATCCCTACTCACAGAAGGTGAACGACATCAGCGACTACGCTTTCGAGGTGCAGGCCGACCAGAGCACGGCAGAGGGCTATACGGCCAGCGACTTCCTCTGGGCTGGCAAGAAGGGTGTGACGGCTTCGGCATCGCCCGTGACAATGACCTTTGCCCACAAGCTGTCAAACGTAGTGGTGAAGTTGGAGAAAGGTGAGAGCTATTCGGGCGACATCCCTGCATCGACCGAGGTGTATATCCACTCTACGGTGACAAAGGCCGTCATAGACCTTGCCACAGGCGATGCCGCCAAGGATGACTATGCAGGAACAGGCACCGTGCGCTGCCGCCAGAAATCTCCTTCGGAATACGTGGCCTGTGTCATACCGCAAAACCTGACTACACGTCGGCCCCTGGTGGAGGTCATCAGTGGAGGCGTGAGCTACCTCATGGAAGGGAAAATCTCGCTGAAGCCAGGCATGCGCCACACCATCACCGTGACATTAGACAAGAACCCCGAACAGACGAAGATAGATATCGGTGGCAGCATCGAAGGATGGTAAGACTTCTTTGTATCTTTGCACACGCGAAACGGCTGTTTCGGAAATGGTCGACCTGTGCGGTTGGGATAGGACATAGTTACATGGCTATTTATGTGAGTTAATAGTTGAATATGTTCGATAGTCAAAGGCTTGAGGTAGCCCTATTCTCCCCCTTGCAAAGGGGGAGTTAGAGGGGGATTCATCTGCGCATAGGCGAATCCCCCCAGCCCCCCTTTGCAAGGGGGGGGAATAAATTACCTCTGCGGCGGCTAATTGATGGCGCAGCCATTCCCCTCTTGACCCCCTATATATATACGTATATGCAGGGCTGGGGCTGGAGAGACCGAGGGAGGGCTGTTAACAGTTTCCCTTTTGCAAATAGTATCACACCAAAAACATGCCAATTTTGGACAAAAAGAAATCCGCTAAGTGCTGTTCTTTAGCGACTTAGCGGATTATTCTGTTGGGGTACCCGGACTCGAACCAGGAAAGGCAGGACCAGAATCTGCAGTGTTACCATTACACCATACCCCAATGTTTTTATTGTTGCAACGCAGCTCTCTTGCTTTTGCGGGTGCAAAGGTACTACATTTTCTGAAACTACCAAAACTTTTTCCAACTTTTTTCTAAAAAAACTTATATTTTTTTTGTTTTTGTGCTGTAATAGAATAAAAAGACGTACCTTTGTGCCGTCTTAACAAGCATAGAATGAGTCAAACGGATAGCTTAGTACAAACTATAGTCAAGGGAATACAGGAGAAAAAAGGAAGCAACATCGTCGTTGCCGACCTGAGTGCTATCGAGGGTGCCATCTGCCGCCAGTTCGTGGTGTGCCAAGGCAACTCTCCGACGCAGGTGGAAGCCATCGCCGAGAGCGTGGGCGACATGGCGCGAGAGAAACTGGACGAGAGGCCGGCCCGCGTGGTGGGACTGGAGCGTGCGCTATGGGTGGCCATGGACTATGGCGACGTGTTGGTGCATGTCTTCGTGCCAGAGATGCGCGAGTTCTACGACCTGGAGCACCTCTGGGCCGATGCGCCACTGACACGCATCCCCGATCTGGACTGAAACTGCGGCGGTGATGAGAGGTCAGTGAACAGCTCGCTGCCGCAATATTGAAACAACAAAAGAAATCGTAAATCGTTAAATCGTAAATAAAAAGGTGAGTCAACCAACAAGCAACCAGCCCAAGATGCCCCGGTTCAACATGAACTGGATCTATATTGTTGTCATAGCCGCGCTGGCCTTTTTCTATTTCACCAGCGAGAACAATGGCCTGCAGTCAGTGCAATCCGCTCAAAAGGAGACCAGCTACGACGAGTTCAAGGCCCGCGTGGACAGTGGCTATGCGTCGAAGATAGTCATCAACAAGGACGTGAGAACCCTGAAGATGTATGTCAAGCCTGAATACATCCGCGAGGTTTTCAACCGTGCCCCGCAGGAGGTGGGCAACGAGCCGTACCTCGCGGTGGAGATAGGCAGCATAGAGAAAGTGGAACAGTTCCTGGAGGATGCCCGCAAGAACGGACGCTTCACAGGGCCGCTGTCCTACGAGCGCGAGGAGAGTGCCGGATTCCTCAGCAACCTCATCGGCATGCTGCTGCCCATCTTCTTCTTCGTGGCCATCTGGATGTTCTTCATCCGCAGAATGGGCGGTGGAGGCGTCGGCGGAGGAGGAGGCATCTTCAACGTCGGCAAGTCGAAGGCGAAGATGTATGAGAAAGGCGGCGACCTGGGCATCACGTTCAAGGACGTCGCCGGACAAGCCGGTGCCAAGCAGGAGATACAGGAGATAGTGGATTTTTTGAAGAACCCGCAGAAATATACCGACCTGGGCGGTAAGATTCCCAAGGGCGCCCTGCTGGTAGGCCCTCCGGGAACGGGTAAGACACTGTTGGCGAAGGCTGTGGCAGGCGAGGCCGGCGTGCCCTTCTTCTCGATGAGCGGCTCCGACTTCGTAGAGATGTTCGTGGGCGTGGGTGCCAGTCGTGTGCGTGACCTCTTCCAGCAGGCAAAGGCGAAGAGTCCCTGCATCATCTTCATCGACGAGATAGACGCCGTGGGCCGTGCCCGCTCGAAAAACCCCGCCATGGGTGGCAATGACGAGCGCGAGAACACGCTGAACGCCCTGCTGACCGAGATGGACGGCTTTGGCACCAACAGCGGCATCATCATCCTGGCCGCCACCAACCGTGTGGACATGCTCGACTCGGCCCTGCTGCGCGCCGGACGCTTCGACCGTCAGATCAACGTCGACCTGCCCGACCTGAACGAGCGCAAGGAGGTGTTCATGGTCCACCTGAAGCCGCTGAAGCTCGACTCGTCGGTCGATGTCGATTTCCTGGCACGTCAGACGCCAGGCTTCTCAGGTGCTGACATTGCCAACGTGTGCAACGAGGCAGCCCTCATCGCCGCCCGCCACGACAGTCCGACGGTGGGCAAGCAGGACTTCCTCGACGCCGTGGACCGTATCATCGGCGGTCTGGAGAAGAAGACGAAGATTATGACGCAGGCAGAGAAGCGCTCGATAGCCATCCACGAGGCCGGCCACGCCACCATCTCGTGGTTCACCGAGTTTGCCAACCCGCTGGTGAAGGTGAGCATCGTGCCGCGCGGCCGCGCACTGGGTGCCGCCTGGTATCTGCCCGAGGAACGCGTGCTGCAGACGAAAGAGGCTATGCTCGACGAGATGTGCTCGCTGCTGGGCGGACGTGCCGCCGAGGAGCTGTTCATAGGCACCATCTCGACAGGAGCCATGAACGACCTGGAGCGCACCACGAAGCAGGCCTACGGCATGATAGCCTTTGCAGGCATGAGCGAGAAGCTGCCCAACATCTGCTATTATAATAATAATGAGTATCAGTTCCAGCGACCCTACAGCGAGACGACGGCAAAGATCATGGACGACGAGGTGCTGCGCATCATCGGCGAGCAGTATGAGCGCGCCAAGCAGATACTGACCGAGCACAAGGAGGGCCATGCCCAGCTGGCTCAGCTGCTGGTAGAGCGTGAGGTCATCTTCGCCGACGACGTGGAGAAGATCTTCGGCAAGCGTCCCTGGCAGAGCCGTGCCGACGAGCTGCTCGAGGCCCAGATGCGTGCCGATGCCGAGCGCATGGCAGCCGAGCGTGAGCGTCAGTTAGCTGAAGAATCCAAGAACGGCACAGCTGATGCAACTGACGGTAAAACAAATGTAGCCCCCTCAGGGGCAGAAGGGAGGGCTTCATGAGCAATTTCATTGTAAGAACGATAACTGGCGTGATATTTGTCACCGCCATCGTAGTCAGCTTCCTCAACCCCGTGGCGATGGTGTTTCTGTTCTCATTGGTCACAGGCATGACCGTCTGGGAGTTTGCCGGACTGGTCAACCAACGCGAGAACGTGCAGGTCAACCAATTTATCTGCAGCGTGGCCGGCGTGCTGTTCTTCCTGGCCATGGCCGTGCATGCACGGGGACTTGACACGCTCAACCTGGCCTTCATCCCGTGGCTGGCCACCATCATCTACCTCATCGTGGCCGAGCTCTATCTGAAGGCCAAGGATCCCATCGTCAACTGGGCCTATACGATGATGTCGCAGCTATATATCGCTTTGCCGTTCTCGCTGCTCAACATCCTGGCTTTCCAGTTCACCAACAGCGACGTGCCCTGGCTGCTGCCCCTCTCGGTGTTCATCTTCCTCTGGGTCAACGACAGCGGCGCCTACTGCACCGGCTCGCTCATAGGCCGTCACAAGCTCTTCCCCCGCGTGTCGCCGGGCAAGTCGTGGGAAGGCAGCATCGGCGGTGGCGTCTTCGTCCTCATCGCTGCGTGGCTCATCTCTTTTATCACCACCCAAAAGGGCATCATCACCAATCTCACCACCCTGCAGTGGATGGGCATGGGGCTGGTCGTCGTCATCTTCGGCACCTGGGGCGACCTCATCGAGAGCCTCTTCAAGCGCACCCTTGGCATCAAGGACAGCGGCAACATCCTGCCGGGTCATGGCGGTATGCTCGACCGCTTCGACTCCTCGCTCCTGGCCATCCCAGCCGTCGTGGTCTACCTCTTCACCCTCGCTTTGCTGTGATAAAAAGCCCTATTTCTCAAATTCCCGATAAAAAAGAGAGAAAAAAGTTTGGTGGTTTCGCGGAAAAGCAGTACCTTTGCACCCGCAAAAAGGCCAAGAGGCCGCAAAAAGCCTTTTGAGGCGCCTGTGGCGGAATTGGTAGACGCGCCAGACTTAGGATCTGGTTTCTCACGAAGTGCAGGTTCGAGTCCTGTCAGGCGCACAAACAACAAGTCGGCATAGCTCAGCTGGTTAGAGTATCACCTTGACATGGTGGGGGTCCTTGGTTCGAGTCCAAGTGTCGACACGAAATTAATCTCCAAGTAGTTAATAATCAACTACTTGGATATTTTCTTCTTTGTTGCTTGGCGTGTTTTTGGCGTATTGGATAAATATTCGCGTATTTTAGCATATCAGTTCCCCTGTTATCATGCTCTCCGAAGGTATCACAGCGTTCGTCTCACTGGGTATCACAGACTCCAAATTGTAATAAAAGCCGAGATTATGGTTCCAGAGAGAAAGGAACCATTCTTTGCAGAATTGTTATTGCTGCAATCAAAATTGGGTTGTACCTTTGCACTCGCTAATAAAAAATATGGTCAGTATAATGAACAGAAAGTATTTACAAGCCCAAGGCTTCGAAGGGTTCAAGACAATGAGCGAGTTGATGGATGGTGCAAGGACACAGATTCCTTCCCAGAAGGGTGTTTATGTCGTGCTCCGTGAGAGCGATTTAGCCCCACAATTCCTGACCGAAGGAACTGGCGGCTTCTTCAAGGGGAAGAACCCGAACGTCTCTATTCCTGAGCTGAAAGCCAATTGGGTGGAAGGCACGCCCGTCGTTTATATCGGCAAAGCCGGTGGTGCAGGTTGTTCAGCCACGCTACAGAAACGATTAGGCCAATACTTGCGCTTCTGACAGGGCGCAAACATTGGTCATTGGGGCGGCCGCTACATCTGGCAGTTAGCCGATTCAAGAGACCTGGTCGTCTGCTGGAAGCCCTTGACCAATGAAGAGCCTCGTGAGGTGGAGCACCGAATGATTGCAGACTTCAAAGCCACCCATACAGGTAAAAGGCCTTTTGCAAATCTGAAGGACTAAAGGGGTTTGTCTTATAACGATTATAAAGACTTTTGTAACATATTAAACAGCTGCTCCAAAGTATCTGCCCCTCTTTTCGCTTCATCCAGCCTCCTGCACATTTCTTCTGCAACATCTGGCGTATACATGTTGCGAAACTGCTTTTTTTTACTTTCAATAAACATTTCCTTCTCTACGTCATTCATAGTATTATTCTCCTTTGTCTTGTTCGTTTGATATTATTGCTGGTTTAAAACCAACTTATCTCGTTATGTAGGTGATTATGGTCGTGCCTACTTTCTGACTAGTATGAATTCGCAAAAACGATGCAAAGGTACGAAAAAACTTCCAACTGAAGCCTTGAAATATTAAAAATGATTATATTCAAGTCATTTGTTAACAATTTCAACCTTGTTTTCGTAAATAATGTGTAACTTTGCGCTATCCTAAAAATATTAAACTGATTTATGTTAGATTTGCTAAAACAAGATGCTCATGTAGGCGATTCTCTGAATTTGTATCTTACCACAGGTAATTCTTTGAGGGGTACTATTCTTGAAATAGGTGAAACCTTTTTACTTCTGGATGTAGATGGCGTGAGAAGGCGCTATTTCCCTCAATTAATAGGAGGATGGGATGTCGTAAATGAAACTTCTCAAATGGAAACTCCCCCAAAACCTACAGAACAGTCAGCGGATGGAGATGAGCAAAATAATGAAGAAAGTAACGAAGATGATAATAATGACATCCTAATCTCATTGTTCGATAGTATCTACGAGAATGAGCATATAGCCATGTCCACAACCATAATAACTAATGCTGTCGTAGAGAAAGTATCTCCAACTGGAGTTAGTGTTATTTCTGATAGTGGGGAGAAATTTATATGCCACAAAGGGTTTATGGTTGGTTTTTCTCGAGCAAATTGTACTCCAGGAAAGCGTCTGTTCTGTGGTACAGTAAACACTAGTGGACCACAAAAGGGAATATGCTTTCAGTCTGTTTTGCAGATGTCTTTTGAGGAAATGAGAGAACGGTTTATTATTGCAATCTCATCCAAGCCAGCACCCCGTAAACCGATTATCAATTCCGTTATTTCCTATTTTAGAAAGAATTACAGTGGTAAACCAACAAAAAAAATCATTGCAGATATCCGTACCAAGTTGAATTTGTTGGGGAATACTGGTAAAGTTGGAAATACGCAATTAGATAAGTATATATCATTTAAGCAATATGGCAAAGCGTTTGACCTTATTGAGCGTGAAATAAGTTCGTCCGAAGACGAGAAACAAAAATCGGCATTATTGTTAAGGAAAGCTCAATTATATTCTTCCTTAAAAGATCATGAAAATGCAATATCTGCATATCGTGAATTAATATCTTTCAACGAAAGTATTAATTCCCCTTCAAAGAATCTTAGTCATCTCTACACAGAATTGGCAAGACTCTTATTCCTTACAGGAGACATTGAGCAGGCAGAAAGTGCAAGAAGTATTGCATTAATGCTTAATCCACAAAATTCAATCGCAAAGAAGATTGGTGGATTGGACAATAGCAAAGGCAACAACGAAGAGAATACTTTAGAAAATGTCAAAACATTACCCCAAGAAGATGAACAGAACTGCCAAACGGTAAAGTTCACAGACAAGAGCTTAATTGATGATGACATTGACAAACATGCGTTTACTGATTCAGAAATAGTATCGTTAAATGGTGAAGTGACAAACGAAATAGCAACTCGTTTGTTAGAAAGTGCGAGTGCATCTGAAGATTACAACCGCCATATTGAAGCGGCAAAAGCCTTAAAGAATTTGCCTATAGGTAGTTATGATATTCAAGATCTGGAAGATACTATTACCAACTACTCGATATGCAAATGTAATTCATTGTTCAACTCGTATAAGAAAGTAGTTTTTGAGAGTGATTCATTAAAGAGTATTTCTATCGAGCAACTGAATAGAATAAAAGATAGTGCTATTTGTTATTCTCTTGAAACCATAGAAAATATTTTAGACGAAGATGAAGATACAGCAACAAAACTGTTGCTAAATTGTCTTTTGCTTGAATTGTCCTCAATATACATTACTCAAAAGAAATCGAAGGTTTCTGTTTTGGATGTATTGGCTTTTTCATTAGACGGTCTGATTACGTTTGTTATGAGTTATAAAGAAAGCCTACTTGTGGCCAATCTTTTTGTAAAATTGGTAAACTATTCATTGCAATGTCGGAATCTGTGGGAAAAACTTATTCTTAAATCAAATCAATTTGTCACCTTTGTTTCTTATATTCAAGACAGTAAAGTAATAAAGCAAGATATTATTAATATAACGCCGCCTCTTAAGAAGCGTGATGTCAATGATATTAATTACGTGGATATTTTGAGGAGGCACGAGTCTAATCGCATCAAAGTGTCAATCCAACAATTGAGAAAGATAAAAAACACTGATTTTGATATTTCTTCAATTACCCTATTACAAAAGAGGATTAGTTCTATCGTAGGTGAGAAGCGGCTCCGCTTTTTTAGTGATACAGATAGAAAGAGTCTGGTAAACATTCAACATTTAATATCTTTGCTATCATTATATCAAAAAAAGAATGAGGACGAAAGAAAAGACATAATAGCAAATGTGTTTTTAGTGATTGATGAAATGCTTAGATGGAATAGTGGTGAAACTGCAACCAAGATAGGAAGATTCTATTTTTACCCCTTGCTTTCATCATGGAAAGAATCTATATCAAGATTAAATGCAAAAGAGGAATACAAGGATAGTTGTTTACTCACATTAGAAATGGATTCTCCTTATTATATTGCTAATGGAGATAGCAGCAAAAGTATTACTGCTATAGTATACAATAATAGTAACCTAATATCAGAAGGGTATAAATTGGCCATTTGGATTGGGGATAACAGAAAAGATAGCATCTTTAAAAGTGATGATAGGTACATCCTGCCGAATTCTAATGTTCCAATTAGCATTTTGATTCCGCAAGAGAAGTGGGGAGAACTGAAAACATATGAGTTAAATTTTGCTGTAAGTTCTAGATATCAAGGAAAGTGGTCAAATGCAGAATTCTTAAGTGCGACTATTACAAGCAAAAGAGATATTTCATTTAAGAAAGGAGAACAGAAATGGCGCGATAGTGGTAATCCGCCTGTTGAAATGTTTAAAGGACGTGATGGTATTGTTAATGAATTGAAAGAACAATACTGTTCTCAAAACAGACGCTACTCTTATGTGCTATATGGACTTTCAAGAACAGGAAAGAGCACTATTTTACATTATTTGAAAAGAGCGATTGAAGGTGTTGAGATAGAAGGCACAAACTCAACGAAAGTTGTACTGCCCTTGTTTGTCGACTTAGGCGATATTTATGGTAATGTCAATAGTAGTGAAAAATTTTGGAAACTGTTTATAAAGAATATATATAATGACACTACTGACTTTATTAAAAAATATAAGCCAGGGATTAATATAGAAAAGCCAGAAGATTTTAGTCAATATATCATGGATATGGATAAATTAAATATCCATCCACTATTTATGCTTGACGAATTTTCATTCATGCAAGATATAATAAATAAAGGGTATATTAACTCTGCTTTTTTGCAATATATGCGCACAATATCTGCTGATAAGGATCTTGCTAGCTTCCTTTTTGCTGGAACATATGATATAAAGAAACTCATTCATGATTCTAAGTATAATATTTCTGGTGCTTTTACATATTTAAGAGAGCCAGACAAGCCTTTATTTGAAATATCAAGTGACGCGGCGGAAGAGTTGATAAATATGATGCAAGGGCAATTGGATTTTTCTCCAGCTGCTACGCGAGAAATACATCGCTTAACAGGAGATGTACCTTTCTGGATTCAGAAAATATGTCTAAATTGCGCTTTTTATGGGGTTGACAACAATAAACCTGATATAGGTATTCAGGATTTAGAAGCTGTCGTTTGTAAAATGACAGAAGAACTAAGTAAACCTTCAAAGAAGACAGACTCTATTCCAACTTTAACGGATGGGAACTTCAGCCAAACACAGATTCTTGATACAGACTCTGAAGAGATGAAAATAGTTCTTACTAGTATTTCATTCTTAATGAAAGAGTTAGACGCTAAAGAAGGTGTAACCTATGAGCAAATTAAAGCATTATGGGCTGAATATAACACCGATATATCTAATTATAATATAAAAGAGGCCTTGGATGCTCTTTGTGAAAGAAAGACGTTAACATTTGAAGACATTGAAAATATGCGTTATTATAGATTCTCTTTAGATTTATTTAGACGCTGGTGGCTTCATAAGCATTTTGTTTTTGAATTACAATTATCATCATTTAAAAAGAATAGCAAAAATGAACACTTTACCTTTTAGAGCAAATCATGAAATTAAAGATCCTAAAATTCTGTTTGGGAGGAAGGAAGAATTGCAAAAATTGTGCGATTTTGCAGAGGGCTTACATCAAATCGAGGTAATTGGCGCTAGAAGATTTGGTAAGACCTGTTTGATAAAAAGTTTTATCACATTGCGAAAAGAAAATGTAAATTGTAATTCATACCCATTATATGTTGATGTTAGTTCTGACGACATCAAAGGAACACTAAATATCTATCGGTATTTAACCTCACAATTGGTGGCAAATCTACTAAATGATGGATATATCGAAGAAGGAGTGTTGACAATAGACGACTTCAATATTATCCCAAACAAGAATTGGAAAAAAGTATTCAAGCAATTAGGCGCAGTAGAAGATGAAATTGATCAGATAGGGATATTTGACGAGGCAATAGAATTGTTTTCGCGACAACTTGGACAAACCATTTTGTTAATCTTTGATGAATATGAAAGAACGGTAGATGCATTTGATAGCATAGATGGGCTTAGGCACATACGTAAGATGACAAATGATTCTAATTCCTTGTCTTTTTGGATTGTAGGTGCATCACCATGGAAAAAATTCATTCTAGATTGTAGTCAAGACGTTCGGGGTTCTGGCGTTTTCAATGGAATTACATTTAACGTGGATGTTTGTCCATTAAAAAAAGATGATTTCCATAATATGTGGAGCTATGAATGTAGTTTAATAGCAGATGACACTAAGCGGAAGTATTTGGAATCATTATGGGAAAAGGTATTTGCTTCATCTGGTGGTGTCCCATGTTTTGCAAAAGAAATAGGTGGCTTTACATATATAGAAGGTAATTATCCTCAGTATTATCGTTTAAAAAACCATTTTGTAGAGTTAGAGAAGAACCTAACTGATAGTGAGATTAGGTGTATCCGAAAGCTTTCGATTTCTCCTCAAGAGTATACTGAATCGGAGAAACCAGACTCTGTCGTGACACTGGAGCAATATGGCTTAATTTGCACAGACGAAAATAATAAGTATTATGTTGCATCTCGTTTTTTCGCAGATTACATCAGAGCTGGGGTGTACGAAGAGAAATTGTATCAAGAAGAAGGAATCTCTATAGAGGCAATTGTAAAAGAAATAATAACAGTTATCTACAAAATCAATGACAAATATAAAAGCCAATATGGAAAATTTATGTTTGACCCAGCAAATAATACGACATTATTATATCAGGCTTTGAGTACTAAATGCGATAGTTCTGAGAAAGCTCCCAATTTTGTCAACTCAATATATTTGCTATACTGGGAAGGGGCAAAAGAAAACGGAAGAGCAGGTGAAAAGCTACCAGAATATTTCAGAAAGACTATGTTTAGAAAGTCCATGGACAGAATTCGCCATATTTTTGGGAAAGCTCATCAACAAGATAAACTTGATACAAATTATGACCAAATTGATAAGATCTCGGCTCTACAATTTATTATTGGAGATTCTATTGAGCCGCAAAGCCCTTCGGATTGGTTGTACTTCCAAGAGCGTATGCTAATTCTCTTTTTGCAGGAACTCAAAGATTTGGATGATAGCATTGGTAAAGAACTACAAGATGGAGCCTTATTTAATGGTGTTATTGTTGAAGTGGAAAATAAAGGAACAATATTCAAAAACATCAAATACAGATACTGGTCTATGCCCTTAAGACCATATAGGTGTTATCTCGATTCTTTTTGTAATGGAGAGGAAGTCTGTTTTACAGCCAAGAAAGTAATGGATCCAAATGATCCTTCAAAGTCATATTGGATGGCGAAGGATGTGCAAAAAAGAAATTGATTCCACGGGAAATAATTGCATCCGTAATACGCAGATTTGTATTGAAGAACTATGCCTTAATCAAATATTAGTAGTTTTTCTGCGCAGCAAAGTTATGACAAAAAATAAAAAGACAGCGATGCGTGAGGGACAAGATAAGTTTGCTCGCCTCATGCGATTAGACCAATTGCTCCGCTTCCCAGAAGGGTGTACGTTAAACGAAATTTTGACAGACACTCAAATTGACGACATTAGTGAGCGCCAACTTCGGGACAATTTGAAAGAATTGGAGGAGAAATATGGCGCAGTCTTTGAAACTGGACTACATAGAGGCAGGGAGAGACTGTGGAGATATAAGGACACGACCTTTTCTATTATGCAACAAACCTCTCAAGATATGGAGGTTATCCGTCAGTCTCTTGAGAATCTGAATCTCTTTAAAGGCGATCCACGTTATGACATGCTCAGATTCTATCTAATGGGACTACAGAAAGGAATCTCTGAAACAGGTCTCAATTTCATGTCCTTTGACAACAATAATGAAGTCGCAGGCCTTGACTACGTGGAGTCAATCCTCGAAGCTATTACCCACAAATATCCCTTGAAAATGTGGTATAAACCGTTCAATAAGGATGAGTTTGCAGGCAATATCCACCCCTATCATCTCCGGCAATATAATCGGAGATGGTTTGTATTCGCATACTCAGAGGACAGAATGGAAATACAAAATTATCCGCTTGACAGAATTGTCAGGTTAGAGCATTTAAGCAAACCATACATTGAAACTGATGTTGATTTTGAAGAATACTTTGACGATATTGTCGGTGTTTCTAACTACAAAGGCCGCCCTGTGGAAAAGGTTGTGCTGAAAGTAAGCAATAAAAGTATTGACTATATTAGAACCAAACCCCTACATTGGTCTCAGACAGAACTTAAAGAGTTAGAAACTGAGAGCGATGCATTCTTCCAATTGAAACTCAAAATCAACACTGAATTGGAGATGCTTTTGTTCTCCTATAGCGATGCCATTGAAGTTATAGAACCATTATGGCTAAGAGAGAAATTTGCAGAAAAAGCAAAAAGGTTGTGTGATATGTACAAAGTGTGAAGTAATTCTTCATAGTTGTGCGATTTTTTCATAGTACTTTTGCAGCGTCAATCATCGAAACCACCTCGAGATTGATGCTGCAAATGCTTAGTGGTGGCAACCTTAATCTGATCAATGCTATGACAAGTACAGCACTTCAGACCATCGTGGCAAAAAGCCTTCCTGCCCTCTCGGGCGAGTCACTCACCTACAACGCCGCCAAGAACGTGTACCTCACGCTCGGCTACACCAGTGCGGCGGGGAACATGTACTACAAGGCCATCCGGGTCTCGAAAAAGCTGGCCGTGTTCTACCACATCGGTCAGGGCTATGCCCGTACTTTCCTGAACGGCATCACGCTGTTCTGCTGGGACGGGACTAAGGCCAGGATCATCGGCCAGAAGTTCTGGGGCGGTAGCAACTGGCGCGACTTCTCGGAGTACTTCGCCAAGGAGCAGAGCATCCTGATGCTGAAGGACTTCATGACGAGCCAGATGAAGCTCCAGGGGGCGCATGTCAGCGAGCAGGAACTCCTCACCTTCTCACGGGCAGCCATTGAGGAGACACAACACAAGCAGTTGGCATAAGAGCCACTGCTTGTGACAAGGACAACACAAAGTTCAACCAAAAACAAACCGACAAAACTATGGCAACACTGACCAAAGCAATCAACAAGAACCTGTTTGACAGCATCCTGCCGCCCTTCGGCAGTCCACGCGTTCACCTCCCCGTATGGGATGAGGGGCAGAAGATGTTCATCTGCAACGAGTACGAGAGCGAGAGCGGACACCGCTACTACCTCGGCATCCGCTTTTGCGACCGCATCGTCATTGTGGAGAAGGTTGGGCTCTACCACAACTGGACCTACATCGACAGCATCGAGCTTTATGCCTTCAACGGACAGAGAATGGAACTCATCCAGAAGCGCGACTACGAGAAGGAGTTCCGCAACGAGGCGTTCATCCGCCAGGAGTCAGAGCAGATGGTGAAGGACTATCTGACTGGCGTGATGAAGACGCAACGTATCAGCATTCCGGCAGAGCAGATTGCAGCGCAGGCCTCTGATCTGGTCAACGGGTGCTACAAGAGCTTCCTCGACCGCGACTTCAACACACGTTTAACCCAAATACTTCCAAAACTCGAACAGCGATAACCATGGAGAACACACTCGACAAAGAGAATAAGCAGCAGTTGCTCGCCTACGAGCTGATTGCCAACACGAATTCCAGCTTCTTCCTGACCGGTAGGGCTGGAACTGGTAAGACAACCTTCCTGCGCAAGGTGCAGCAGATGGTGGACAAGCAGTTCATCACGTTGGCCCCTACTGGCGTGGCAGCCATCCTGGCGGGTGGTGATACCATCCACTCTTTCTTCGGATTGCCGATGGACGTCTGCACACCAGGCACGATGGGAAAGATGAGCGAGGCGCGCATACAGACGCTGCTCCATACCGACACCATTATCATCGACGAGGTGTCGATGGTGCGCTGCGACATCATCGATGCCATCGACTACACCATGCGAAAGACGCTACGCTCCATGCAGCCCTTCGGTGGCAAGCAGGTCATCTTCGTGGGCGACATGTTCCAACTACCGCCGGTGGTGAAGCAGGGAGCAGAGCGCGAACTGATGCACGACCTCTACCACACGGACGATTTCTTCTTCTACAAGGCCGACGTCATCAAGCGGATGCGGCTGGTGAAGATAGAGTTCCAAAAGGTGTACCGCCAGGAGGATGAGGACTTCCTGCACATACTGGAGAACGTGCGCCTGAACAGGGCGACTCCAGAGAACCTGATGCACCTGAACGAGCGCGTCGGCCAGCCGACGAAGGCCGACGGCATGGTGATAACGCTCGCCTCGCTCAACAAGACAGCCGATGCCCTCAACCAACAGCGGCTTGCCGAGATTGACTCTGAGGAGTACACCTACGAGGGAACGGTGCAGGGCAAGTTCGAGGAGAAACGCTTCCCCGTTGACATGACGCTGAGACTGAAGGTGGGTGCACAGGTGATGTTCACCCGCAACGACCCGCAGAAGCGCTGGGTGAACGGCACCATCGGCACGGTATCGAAGCTGACAAAGGACGAGATACAGGTAACGACCGACGGCGGTGATACCTACGTCGTACCCTGCTGCTCGTGGGAATCGTACAGCTATGAGTACGACCGCGAGGCCCGCAAGATGAAGAAGGAACAAGTGGGCACGTTCACCCAGTACCCGCTGCGGCTGGCCTGGGCCATCACCGTGCACAAGAGTCAGGGCATGACCTTCGACAAGATGTACCTTGACCTGAGCCGGGGAATGTTTGCCGCCGGTCAGCTCTATGTCGCGCTGAGCCGTGTGCGCTCGCTCGGCGGCCTGTTCCTCTCTCGCCCCATCATCCCGCAGTATGCCCACACCAGCCGTGAGGTGCTGCAGTATGCCAGCGGCTACAACGACAACCAGGTAATCAACAGCGAGATAGAGAGCGGCAAGGCCGTCTATCAGCTGTTGGCTCGCCACGACTACGACGAGGCTGCTCGCCAATACCTGCTATTGGTGCAGAAGAAGGCTGAGGATAGTGACATCAAGGAGGCGATGCAGCAGGCGAAGCGGTTCCTCGATACCGTCATCTGTGATGATGATCTCTTTGGCTGCATCACGGAGATTCCCGAGGCGCTGAAGGAAACTGACCATTGGGCACCCAAGTTCCTTGTGGCTCTGTTGAGTCTTTATGCCGAAGAGTATGAGCAGGCATTGACCTACGCCGATAGCGTGCTGACCCAGCACCAATGCCAGGAAGCGCTCTATGTGAAGTCACGCTGTCTGGCCAGGCTCGAGCGCTATGAGGAGGCCGATGCCGTGAATGTGCTGATGGGCGATGTGTTCGATATGTCGACACCCGACTGCAAGGTGCTCTACATGATTGCCATGCTCAACGAGTTGCATATTGGTGACCCTGGGTTGAACATGATGCAGGAACTGATCAAGGCAAGGCCCAAATACGACAAGGGTATCCTGTCGCTTCGTTTCCTGATGAAGCGGAAGGGACTGGCACTCGTGAAGAACTCCAACGAACCTCGGGAGTTGGTGGATGACTTCAACTCCGACATCACCGAGGAGGAGTTTGCCCACAAACTGGCAACAGCCCGTGAGAAAGCGCCAAAGGCTGCGGAGTACTTGCTTCGACTGATAAAGAGGCAAGCATTCACAGCAGAACCGTTGGACGATTAGGCATTATTATAGGCAGCGAGATAAGGAGCAAGCATAATTTGAAAACAGCTTGCTCCTTTCAAAGATTACATCCACTCTTTATGGCAGGCCCAAAGAGTCATGACAATGAAAAGAAACATGCCTCCTCCAAGTTTCCATGCCATTTCCCAAATCATGTCAATGTGCCATAACACATGATTTCCGACAAGAACATAGACGGTAAAGCTGACCAGCGCAAGCATCAGAATCAGCAGGCAGGGCTGGAGGTCGTCTGTTGTTATTTTGTTCTCTTCCATTTTTACATTCCTTTCTTTCTTATCTGTGTATACCTCGTGATTTCTTCCTGACCTGAACGCCTATATCCATCATTGCTTGCTCTGCACAACGACGGGCGAACTCTATATCGTCCTCGTCCTTCTTACGCCCCCAGCCGGAATCGCCTTACGACCGCTTTACGCATTGAAATGTTAAAAAGGCCCTCCCGTTTCATACTGAGAGGGCCTTTCCGCCATTCTGTCACAATGCAAAATGCGCCGCAAAAACAAGCTTGTTTCTACAGCGCAAAACGCTATTAGAAAGAACTAATCTATTGGCTTTCTTTGATAATCTCCCAGAAACCGCCCTTGTCTGGGCCAACACGTCGAACTACTCCTTGAACTTGCAATTTCCTGATATTTCTGGCAACATTTCTCCTATCAATACCAATTATGTCAGCCATCTTAGAGGTTGTGATGTAAGGATTTTCCCTTACCAAGTCAATGATTTTCTGTGGCGTTTTCTGTGGCGTTTTCTGTGACGTTTTCTGTGACGTATCTGTGATGCTTCCTGTGACGTTATCTATGACGTTTTCTGGTAACTTTTCTGTCAACCCTTGCGTATTTTCTGGTAACTTTTCTGTTCGCTTCTGTTCGGTTACTAATCGAACAGAAGAGTTTTCTGTGACCTTTGGCACTGTAATCTTCAAGATGAAGTCATCAGTTCGGAAAGAAGGGGCTTGGGCACCATTGGCTTCCTGTTCCCGACAGACACGATCCATGCCCTCGCCGAACTCTTTCACGTAGTGATAGACTTTCAGGAATGCCGCTATCTTTGGATTGCGCGAGAAGTGGGTATTTCGGATGTTGCTGGGCTTCGCTTGACCAGGTAACTTGCCTGGCGATTCAAATACCAGTCGGTCATCGAACATCTTTATTTGGATTTCAGTCCCCTTTATATTGTACGCCCTATGACAAACGCTATTAACAGTCATCTCTTGTATCACGAACTTAGGATAGTCACGACGGGTAACAAACTTACCATGCTGTCCGAGGAAAGTGTGCTCCCGTACCTGGGTCTCCAAGTACTCGACTGTTTTCTTGACTTGATTCAATATGGTTCCCTCAAAGGTGACATCCTTGATGACGTTCATCTCTGCACCTACCTTCTCGTCAGTTCCTTCAAACCGCTTGCTAACCTCCGCCATCCACTTAGGCAGCCTTTCATGCGGTATGTTCTTCTTTCATACGTACTCTTAGCAATACGCTGATCAGGTAATTCTTCATAAGTCTTTAATCATTGGACGCTACAAAGATACAACTTTTTCTTGAAAGAAAAAGGGTTTTGAACAGAAATTGTGTTTTCACAAGGCTTGTGGATAATCAGGCAGGGAAATCCAGTCTGTATGTCCGTATTCACCGTTATGAATCTCTTCCATAAAACGCTTCCTTGCTTCCACGAAAGACTCAGGAACAGTCACGTGTGGTTTTTGGTTGGGATTGTTCACATAGCCTCGTCTCATGTTGATACAGTCACCAAGGGCCATGAATTGCATGAGTGTCATCACGCGTGACGGTAATACGCGCAAATGATATGCCTCCTTCGTGTCGTAACATTGCCGATATTCCTGGCTCAAGTTGTAAAATTCTATGTCATCAAGGCAACACACTATTCGCATCGCCTCCAAATAGGCCTCAGCATATTGGTCAAAGAAATCATTACTGACCTCTCCGCCCATTTCCTCCTCGCTGAACAATGCAGGCTCAGTGGTGATGAAAACATCTTTACCGATGGGGAATGGATTCTTTTCCCACTGTTTCCTCATTGTTGTGTCTCACCGCTATTACATTCAACCAATCCGAGCTTATTGATAAGAGTGTCGATCTTATAGCCGCTCGATTTCCTGAAGAATTCTAAAGTGGTCTTCTCCCTGTCTGCATATTCTTTCAGGAACAAATAACCCCAAGGCAAGTAGAAGCGCCTGTTGACTAAACGTCCCTTGCACTTGAGAATCTCCAAGCCGATAATGTCTTTTAGATCACGGCCATGTTCATCTTGATAGATACAATAGTCTCCATAACGGATTAATCCAATCACGGTGTCGCTTCCATGTATTTCATTGTAAAAGAAGAAATCGCGCAGGGCAGGACGTGCACAATCAATCCCATCCCGGTCGTTCCACACGCAGCAAGTGACCACAACGGGGATATTCATCCTCAGGGCAAGCGACTTGTAGCAGTTGATGATGTTTCGCTTGGTGGTTGAATAGTCGTAATACTGGCAGACCTCATCGACAAACACAATCTTGATGCCATGCGTGGCAATCATTTCCTCCAGCGCCTCGTTTACAAACGCTTCGTTCTTCCTTGCTGCATCAAGAATAAACAAGGGTGCTTCCTTCAGCTTCTCCAAATATGCATTTACAGCCGGGCTGTGTTCCTCTGCAGTTAAGACATTATTAATAATGTTTGTCTCTATAGAGCAATAGTAGGCTGCCATGCAAGCAAGGAAAATCCGTTCCGACATATTGTTCATCACGAGGAGTGTAGGAATGTGCTGGTCAACAGCGATGTGGTTCAGCTGAGCGATGGTAAAAGCTGACTTTCCACAGTTCTCGTCCCCACAAACCGTGGTCAGCTGTCCAGGATAGTAGCCACCTATCACGTCGTCTATCAATTTGAAGCCAGACGATACGGATTGTACCTGCGACTTTTGGTTTTTCTCTACTATAGTACTGATATGTTCCATATTCAGTTAGATGGTTTTATAAGTTATTTCTTTGCTGTCTTCTTGGACTTCAGCCAGCCGTACGTGTTCCTGTATATACTTAGCCCGTTGACCTACGCCATAATCGACGCTACAAAGGTATGCATATTACTCGAAAGAAAAAAAGTTTTTGATTAAAAAAAGTTTTTCCACAAGGCCACAGAGGATATTACAGATCTCAGCCAAGAAGAAATATTAAAGGTCCCTGCCCCCTCCCCTTACAGGGGCGGGGGAGCGGCGGATCTTGCAAAGAAACGAAAAGAAAAGGCAAAAATGTTGCACAGTCGCAACTTTCTTTGTACTTTTGCCAAAGAAAACTATTTGAGATGAGAATGTCCGTCATAGAATCAATACCATTTGGAATATGAAATTAGCAGAAGCATTAAGTATCCGGAAGGACTTACAGAAGCGCATCCAGCAGCTGGGGCAGCGCATACAGAACAACGTAAAGGTGCAGGAGGGCGATGAGCCGTCAGAGCACCCCGCAGAGCTGATGAAGGAACTCAACTCGTGCCTTGTTCAGCTTGAGTCGCTCATCTGGCGCATCAACGCCACGAACATGAACACCCGCAACAGCGATGGCAAGACGCTGACAGAGCTGATGGCACAGAAAGACGTGCTGACCATGAGAATCAGCACGTTGCGCAGCGCCTTTGAAACAGCCTCGTCAGGTCACGACCGTTATTCACGCTCAGAGATCAAGATGGTGACGGTCATTGACGTGAAGGCCCTCGGCAAACAGATTGACGACTACTCGGCCCAGCTCCGCAAGCTCGACATCGAGATACAGTCGCTGAATTTCCAGACAGAACTGACAGAGTGACGCACTGGCATCCGCATTCACAGGGCGAACTGGAACCCCATCATGGCCGCTGCCCGGAGCCGGCAGCAATCTGTTCGATTCAAGAACTGTTACGGCGCAGGCTCAGCACGTCCTTACTCGCATGCATCGCTCATGCAGCACAGCGCACTACCACCCGGTTGACTATGAGTGTCGGATGCCTTTTCTTCTTATCCCTATGAACAAGAAATTTCCATACGGTTACGACATGAATGCCTACATCGACAAGGCATTCGAACAGATGAAACAGGACTTTCCCTGGGCAACGAGGGATATGATAGCGGAGCACGCCTATTACGGTATTGAGAAAATGGGCGACGACTACCAGTATGTCTCTTATTCCTCATGGCACGACGGCACGCTGAAGGCATATCCTGAGAATATAGACTGTGAAGAATTTATCCGTCGGCTTGCCAGCGGTCATGACTGGGAGCTTGAGCATGCCAACCCTGTGAAGGAATACCTCGATGTGCCATCGTCAAGCAGATGCAGTGGTGGCTGGTTCCTGGAGACCTATCGTATTCAGAAGCACGAGCTTGGTGGCTACTCGGCCTATGTGCAGGCAGGCAATCGCTCGGCTGGTGGGTCGAGGACATTCTTCATTCCTGCTTCTTATCTGAAGCTGCCTTGGGAGGAGTTTCTCGACAAGTATCTCGATTTGGTATCTCCCGGCCCTTTCTACGTGGGCAGAGATGACCTCGAAAACGCCCCAGGCCTCAAAGAATTCCTTGGATACAGATAAAAAGAACCGTGTATTACGCCATGAGAAAAGTAGTTTTATCATTGACAGCAGTCCTCCTTTCCCTGTGTGCAAATGCCCAGACGGGGTTAAAGAAAGTGTATAACGAGGACATTCATCCCATTGAGCAGATAGACCAGGCTGTAGCAAAAGCGAAGTCTGAAGGCAAGTTTGTCATCTGTCAGGTAGGCGGGAACTGGTGTCCCTGGTGCTTACGTTTTGCTGATTTCATAACGAATGACACCACCATCAGCCAGGTCATCAACGAGAGTTTTGAGTATATCCATGTCAACTACAATCCTCGTAAGTCTGGCGATGAGCGACAGCAGCAACTGGCAGCGGCTTTGATGGCGCGGCTGAACAACTGCGGACGCTTTGGCTTCCCCGTGTTTGTAGTCCTTGACGAAGACGGCAAGGTGATTCACATTCAAGACTCCAGTTTCTTGGAAGAAGGGCAAGGCTACAATCAGGAGAAAGTGCTGCGCTTCTTCAAGAACTGGACTCCAAAAGCCGTGAAGTAGCCCCACCCCACCCCGCCCCTGGCGGGGGGAGAGGCGGAGACCCCTCCCCTTACAGGCGTTGATATGCTAATCTTTCGTCACCGTTGGCAAGATAGATGATGCCGCAAGCAGTGAATCCGTACTTGCTGATGCAATGTTGCATGATGGTGTTGTCACGATGGGTGTCTATTCGTATATTCCTGTCAGCAACAAAGCAGTAGTCCATGATGTCACTGAATATGTTGTGTGCGTCAGGATAGCTGGCAATGCGGTGAACGACATGATAAGGCAGCACATCGTCAAGCCACTCCCCTTCATATATCTTGGCATAGGTGGGCTCCGGGGAAGGCAGGAAAGCGAAGTAAGCCACTATCCTTCCGCCATCTTCTACGACAAATCCTCCTTCTTTCTCAACATCAGACAGGATCACATCCTCTGAGGGATAGCCTTCAGTCCATTGGTGCATGTTGCCAGATGCCCGCATGATTGCCTTTGCAGCATCCATGACCTGCATGATAGCGGACAAGTCGCTTGGCTTGGCTTTTCTAATCACTCTGTTCATGCTTTTCCCTGTTAGGTGCATTGCGGAGAGTAAGGCTACGGATGAAGCCTTATTCCTCCATCAGCTTACGATAGCGGGCCCGCTTCGGCTCTTCTATGCCCAGTCGCTGGGCCTTGTTCGCCTCATAATCGGAGAAATTGCCGTCGAAGAAGAATACATGGCCATCGCCTTCGAAAGCCAGGATATGTGTGCAGATGCGGTCGAGGAACCATCGGTCGTGGCTGATGACGACGGCACAGCCGGCGAAGGCCTCTAAGCCCTCTTCCAAGGCACGGAGCGTGTTCACGTCAATGTCGTTGGTCGGCTCGTCGAGCAAGAGCACGTTGCCCTCTTGCTTCAGCGCCAAGGCCAACTGCAGACGGTTGCGCTCGCCGCCGCTGAGCACGCCGCATTTCTTTTCCTGATCTACACCGCTGAAATTGAAACGGCTGAGGTAGGCCCGTGCGTTGAGCTCGCGGCCGCCGAGGCGCAGCGTCTCGTTGCCCTGCGACACCACCTGATAGACGCTCTTCGTGGGGTCGATGTCCTTGTGCTGCTGGTCTACGTAGGCCAGTCGCACCGTCTCGCCCACCGAGAAGGTGCCGGCATCGGGCTGCTCCAGGCCCATGATGAGGCGGAACAGCGTGGTCTTGCCCGCACCGTTGGGGCCTATGACGCCGACGATGCCATTGGGCGGCAGCACGAAGTTCAGGTCGGTGAACAGCACCTTGTCGCCAAAAGCCTTGGCCACTCCCGATGCCTCGATGACCTTGTTGCCCAGACGCGGACCGTTGGGGATGAATATTTCGAGTTTCTCCTCCTTCTGCTTCTGCTCCTCGTTCAGCATCAGCTCATACGAGTTGAGGCGTGCCTTGCCCTTGGCCTGTCGTGCCTTGGGCGCCATGCGCACCCACTCCAGCTCGCGTTCCAGGGTCTTGCGGCGCTTCGATGCCTGCTTCTCCTCCTGCGCCAGGCGCTGGCTCTTCTGCTCCAGCCACGACGAGTAGTTGCCCTTCCAGGGGATGCCCTCGCCCCGGTCGAGCTCCAGGATCCACTCGGCCACGTCGTCGAGGAAATAGCGGTCGTGTGTGACGGCGATGACCGTGCCCTCATACTGCTGCAGGTGCTGCTCCAGCCAGTCTATCGACTCGGCATCCAGGTGGTTGGTGGGCTCGTCGAGTAGCAGCACGTCGGGCTTTTGCAGCAGCAGCCGGCAGAGAGCCACGCGGCGGCGCTCACCGCCCGAGAGGTTGGTGACGCTCCAGTCGCCCGGCGGACAGCGCAGGGCCGCCATGGCGCGGTCCAGCTTCGAGTCCATGTTCCACGCATCGGTGGCGTCGATGATGTCCTGCAGCTCGGCCTGGCGCTGCATCAGCTTGTCCATCTTGTCGGCGTCTTCATAATACTCGGGCAGGCCGAACTTCACGTTGATGTCGTCGTATTCGGCCAGCGCGTCGTACACGTGTTGCACGCCCTCCATCACGTTCTCCTTCACCGTCTTCGTATCGTCGAGGGGCGGATCCTGCGGCAGATAGCCCACGGTGTAGCCCGGTGCCCACACCACGTTGCCCTGATACTGCTGTTCCAGTCCGGCGATGATTTTCATCAGCGTCGATTTACCCGCGCCGTTCAGGCCGATAATGCCTATCTTCGCGCCGTAGAAGAACGAGAGGTAGATGTTTTTGAGCACTTGTTTCTGATTCTGCTGGATGGTCTTGCTCACTCCTACCATCGAGAAGATAACTTTCTTGTCGTCGACTGTTGCCATAGCTATACGGTTTTAAATGATTGTTAATGTTTTTCTGTCTGCGACGCAACGCGAATACGCGCAAATGTCTCGTGAATGGTTCGTAATTATCTGTCTGCGACGCAACGCGAATATACGTAAATGTCTCGCGAATGGTTCGTGAATTTTTTCTGTCTGCGACGCTACACGAATATACACTAATGAACACGAATGATTCATAAATTTTTAAGCAATGATATAGCAGTTGACCCTTTGCAGAAAGGATTCATGCGCAGCCATCCCCTCTTGAACCCTGCCCTTACGGGGAGGGGCAGGGGTGGGGTCTGTAATGTCAGTAATGTTCTTTGCTGCCACT
>JAEEGL010694907.1_pt1 | contig 51904 bp, 38 predicted proteins | sample 9134231 | NCBI WGS metagenome assembly JAEEGL01 (sample SAMN16246548, study PRJNA631951) | gut metagenome | biome: gut microbiome; feature: rumen; material: fiber-attached | host: Bos | place: Iran: Karaj | collected 2018-10
GTGCTGCTGTTGCCGAATATGCCGTTCAGAATATCTTTTGCTGCTTTTTCAGCGGCCTTGTCGCCGCCGAACAGTTTGGATAACAATCCCATGGTCAAATCTCCTCTCTGAAATTTCCATCTATATTATATATTCCCCGTTGCGTTATTTGCAATACGTTGCCGCCATATTGTTCGGTTTTTGAACCTATTTCCCTGCTTTTCAGATCTGCGGGGCGTCCTTTTCCGGTGGAATGTCCTCCCGGTGGATCCCCAGCAGCCGCACTATGGGTCTGGCGATGGGAAGCAGCTCCTCATATTCCGGGATCCTGCCGGACACGCACTCGCAGAGCCAGTCCATGTGCAGTATCTCCTCGGGGGACAGCCATGCATTGCCGTCGTTCATCACTCTTCCGTCGGACGCCTTTATGTATCTGTGGAACGGCGCCACGGCGCCCGAAGCAATATCCGTCTTCAGCATCTCTGCCAGTTCCTGCATGCTTCTGGGAATATTCTCTCCGTAGACCAAGTCCACCGCTCCGCCGCTGATGCCCCACCAGAAATTTACAGCCGCTCCCTGAGCCCTGTAGCTCAGGGCGTCCCAGGATCCCGAGAAAATGCTTCGGACCATCTTCACGTAGAACTCGCCCCAGTTCCACACAGGAGACATGACAGGCACGAGAGAACCGTCCTGCCCCACTGAAAGCAGACCGAAGTCTCTCGGGTCATGGGAAGGCGCAGGTATGTCCGTATGGGACAGGAGATCGCAACCTTCATCCTTGAGTTCCTCGAATGTATTCACGTCCGTTCCGGTCCATCTGAGGATGATCTGAACGTCAGGGCAGGTCATCCTGGCGCCCAGGGCGAATGCGTTTATGCCTGCCGGCGTCCCGTAGATCGGATTGTTGGCTATATAGCCTATCCGTCCCGTTTTAGTCATGGCTCCCGCCACGGCACCGGATATGAACTTGCCTTCGTATATCCTGCTGTAGTACGTCCGGACTCCGGGAAAAGGCATGGAGACCGAACAGTTGAATATCTTAAGCGAAGGATGGTTCGCCGCAGCCTTCCTGCAGGCGTTTATGAGCGAGGGCGTCGTGGCGAACACCACCTGGGCGCCTTCCTCCGCCGCAAGATCGAACGCTCCGGCATCGGACCCGCCGGTATATGTCCTGACGGTCACTCTGTCTCCCATCACGGATTCAAGATATTCCCTTCCCCTGTCATGTCCCCGGACCCAGTCGCTGGTCTCCGGAGGCCTGTCGTTTATGAAGGCGATGTTCAGGTGCCCGGGCAGCGTCACAGCCCCGATGATCCGGTTTATGAGGCCTTTGCTCTCGGGCTCGGGTTCCGTGTTCACGTTGATGGGTCTTTCCGCAGTCAGGGCCTCAGCGTCGGGGATGATCCCGGATATGGCAGTCTGGAGCTTCTGCGGGCTCATCTCCTTGATCTCCTCAAGTCTGTATACCTGGAGCAGAGTCAGGAATATATCGCTGTCGTTCACAGCAGACCGGTCGTATCTGAGCTGGGAAAGGCCGGCCGAGAAAACGGCCTTCGCCGCCCTGAGGCTCTTCTGTTCCTCATCCGTCCATACGTGATCCTCATCGAACCCGAGGGCCGCCTGGAACCTTTGGTATGACCCTGGCCTGCTGAAGAAGAACTGGTAGGAATGGCTGAGCCTGTAGAAATCCAGGAATTCATAGTACAGCCTGATCTCGGCGCTGTCCGACCACTCCGGCACCACGCGGGTAACCACGGCAGGCATGGTCTCCGCGCCGAAACTCTTCATGACCGACACTCTCTTGTTGCCTTCAAGGACGAAGAACCTTCCGAGATATTCATATACCTTTATCGGATCGTGGAATCCCTCTTCCGTGAGGTCCGCGTCGCACAGCATTATCCACTTGGCGCCGAACTCGCTGTCTGCAGGAAGCAGAGGCATGAAGTTCGCGGCAAAGGCGTTCCTTCTTCCGGCGGTCTTCGTGCCGACTATCCTGTCCGCCGGTATCTCGGCAGAGCCTATCTCGACTTTCCCGGCAATAAATCTCTCGTCCAGTATCTCGTCAAGGACCTGAAGATAGGGATACTCGCCCCTTGACACACGGTCATGATAGCATTTCTGGCCGGCTCTCAGCGCCTGGCCGTAGATCTGCAGGGCTTCGTTAACTGACATATCCCGTCCTCCCGTCTCATTTTTCTTTCATTATACCAGTTAGCGCCCCTGTAATGCAACAAGCCCGCTGCATCAGCCTGGACGAAAATTTGCATTTAGCATTCAAAGGTAGTATAATCTAGAAAATCTTTCATTATGGAGAATGCATATGCCGTTCGATCCGAAACCAACCAAATATCCTTTTCCGGAGATCACAGACAGACATTATCTTGTGGTGAAAAAGGACCGGGGCATCAAGATAGACAAGGACTATCCCTATCTCGACCGTTCCCTCGGGCTCAGGATCGCCCAGGCTTTCACGCGGCTGGGACTGACGCTCATCGCATTTCCCGTCAGCATCATATACATAGGACTGAGAATCAAAGGAAGAGAAAATATACGGAAGCACCGTGAGGTACTGAAGAACGGAGTGATCTCCTGTTCCAACCACGTACATATGTGGGACTTCATTTCCGTGCGCAAGGCAGTTCGCCACTTCAATCCAAACCTTCTGGCCTGGGACAGGAACCTCAACGGCGAGAATGGCACCCTCATAAAGCTCGTCGGCGGCATCCCCATCCCTGTGAACGATCTCAAGGCATCCACTGTGTTCCTGCGCGTCACTGAAAACCTTCTCATGGACAAGGGATGGCTCCACATATACGCCGAAGGCAGCATGTGGGAGTACTACCAGCCCATAAGGCCCTTCAAACCAGGCATCGGATACTACAGCGTGAAGACCGGCAAGCCCGTGCTTCCCCTGGGATTCTCGTACAGGGAACCGAGCTGGATTAGGAAAAACATATTCAGACAGCCGGCCGCCATCACACTGACGGTAGGAGAACCGCTGTACCCGGATACGAGTCTTCCCAAAAGCGAAAGAGAGAAAGATCTCATAATCCGCTGTCACCGGGAAGTATGCAGGCTGGCTGGGATAGATCCCGATGAGAACATTTATCCCCCGGTATTCGACAACACAAAGAGAATAGACTATTACCCGCTGGAGGCAAACTGATGAAAAACAAAAAAGGATTCACCATTCCGATTATTCTGGCGGTCGTATTCGCCCTTCTGTTCATCGCCCTTATACTCATCGTGAAGACAGTTGACGTCGCGGCCGTCGGCCCTGCAGGCACAGAAGTGGGGCTCTCAGCCGTGAACAGTGCGGTGCATGACAGATTCGGCTACGACGCGCTGTTTGAGAAGATATCGAAATACATAGGCTACGCTGCGATCCTCGTGGTGGCGCTTTGTGCGGTCCTGGCCCTGGTGCAGCTCATAAAGCGGAAGTCCATCCTCAAAATAGACGGAGAGCTTCTCGCTCTGGGCGGCGTATTTGCCATAACGGCCGGGCTCTACGCCCTGTTCGAGGTTGCAGTCGTGAATTTCAGGCCGGTGCTTGAAGAAGGTCAGACTTTTCCCGAGGCCTCCTTCCCGTCATCCCATGCAATGCTGATCGCCGTAGTCTTCATCGCCACGGCCGTATTCGTCCACAAGCATCTTCTGGCAGACAAGCCGGTGCTCAGGAACATAATCGTGTTCGCACTTTCCCTCATAGGAGTGACAGGCGTGTTCTGCAGGTTCTTCTCCGGAGTTCACTGGCTGTCTGACATCATAGGCGGGATACTCGTGAGCCTTGCCCTGATCTTCCTGTACTACGCCATAGTGCGGCTGATCGAAAGCCGCAGGGCTGCGTGAAGGAAAACCCGAAATATTATAAATATATTAATGACGATAATTCAGCCGATTTGCAGTCTTTCATTGTAAACCGGCTGATTTTACTGTATAATGTGCATAGAAATATTTTTAAGAGAGGTCAGAAAATGCCTAAAGAAGTCAATCCGAGGATACACGTGAACGAACGTGACTATCCCATAACCGACCATCACTGCGACGACCCGGAAAAAGCCAAACTGATCAAGAAGCTTGCTGTCATGATCACCGACAACATACCGAGGAAACTCAGCGGTATGAAGGAGAACCACATGGATTTCTGGATCCTGGACCGTCTCCTGACAAAAGAGGAAGTAAAGTTCATGCTGAGCTTCAAGAAGAGACGCGTCGGCTTCGTGACGAAGGAACTGGCGGAGCGGAACGGGCTTTCCGAGGAGGAGACCCAGAAGATCATCGACCGTCTCATAGGCATAGGCATCCTTGAGCAGAACAGGGACAACCCGGACCATCACATCCAGTACTGGGTACCGAAGTGGGTCGTAGGCTCCGGCGAATACATGGTCGAGCACAAGACCCTGCCGGACGAGCATCCCGAAGTCGCTACCATGTTCAACCTTGCTCCACAGGAACCTCTCGAATTCGCTTCGAAACTGGTGCCTCCCGGAGGCGCCGGCATAGGCATGCACGTGATCCCCGTGGAAAAGGCCATAAACACCTGCTCCACCAGCGTGAGCGTCGAATATCTCTCCCACTGGCTCAACAAGAACGACAAGTTCTGCACCATGGTCTGCGCCTGCAGGAAAGCGCAGCGTATCCGCGGCGAGGGCGTTGGAGACATCGAGGGACAGATGTGCATAGGCGTGGGGGACATCGCTGAATTTCTGGTGGAGACCGGGAAGGACGCGAAATATGTGACACGCGAAGAAGTCATGGAGATCCTTGAAAGAGCGGAACGGAAGGGATACGTGCACCAGATCACGAACCTTGACGGGCCGGAACGCATCGTGGGCATATGCAACTGCTCTGCAGGAAGCTGCTACGGGCTACGCACCTCCCAGCTCTTCAACACTCCAAACATGTCGAGATCCGCCTACCGTGCCCATGTGGACAGGGAAAAATGCGTGGCCTGCGGAAAATGCGTGGAAGTATGTCCGGCGGGAGCTGCAAGGCTCGGGCAGAAGCTGTGCAAGGCAGACGGTTCCAGGGTAAGGTATCCCATGAGGGAACTTCCTGACGACAATGTGTGGGGAGAAGACAGATGGGATCCCGATTACAGAGATACCAACAAGATAAACTGCTATGACACGGGCACGTCCCCGTGCAAGACCGCCTGCCCAGCCCACATAGCCGTTCAGGGGTACATCAAAATGGCAGCGGAAGGCAGGTATGCCGACGCGGTGAAGCTCATAAGGCAGGACAACCCGTTCCCGGCCGTCTGCGGAGCCGTTTGCAACAGACGGTGCGAGGACAGATGCACGAGAGGGACCGTAGACCAGCCCGTTGCCATAGATGAAATAAAGAAATTCCTGGCCCAGTGGGAACTCAGGAATCCTCAGGATTTCAAAGTCATATGCGAGAACGGCGAGGGCAAGCAGTGGACCGATTATCCGGTAGCCGTGATAGGAGCCGGACCGGCGGGACTGTCAGCCGCCTATTATCTCAGGACCGAAGGGTATCCCGTAACCGTGTTCGAGAAGGAATCCCGGCCCGGCGGCATGCTTATAAACGGCATCCCGAATTTCCGCCTCGAAAAGGAAGTACTCGAAAAGGAAATCGAGATCATAAAGGATATGGGCGCTGAGATACGGTGCGGCGTGGAAGTCGGAAAGGACGTGACCATTGAAGACCTGAGAAAGCAGGGCTTCAAGGCATTCTACGTGGCCATAGGCCTCCAGGGCGGCCGCCTCGCGGGAGTCCCGGGAGAGGATTCGGAAGGCGTGGAATCCGGAATCTCGTTCCTGAAGCGCGTCAACCAGAAAGGCGGAGAGGAATTCTCAGGCGACGTGGTAGTCGTGGGCGGAGGCAACGTGGCGGCAGACGTGGCAAGGACCGCCCTCAGATGCACGAAAGGCAAAGTCAGCATGATCTGTCTCGAACAGAGGGACGAGATGCCCGCTGCAAAGGACGAGATAGAGGAAGTCGAGCACGAAGGAATCCTCATCCACAACGGCTGGGGCCCGAAGGAGATCCTTTCGGAAAACGGCCGGGTCACGGGCATCGTGTTCAAACGCTGTACCCGCGTATATGACGCCGATCGCCGCTTCTCCCCCCTGTATGACGACGAAGACACCATGACGGTGGAATGCGGCAACGTGCTCATGGCGATAGGCCAGTCAGCCGAATGGGGAGGACTGCTGGAAGGCACCGCGGTCGAGACCAGGCCCAACGGAACGGCAGTGGCCGATCCCGTGACGTTCCAGACCGCCGAGCCCGACATCTTCGTGGGCGGGGATATCTTCCACGGCGCCAGATTCGCCATCGATGCCATCGCAGACGGCAGACAGGGCATGGTATCCATCAACAGGTTCGTCCATCCCGGCCAGTCCCTGACCATCGGCCGTGACAGGCGCGAATTCATCGAGCTTGACAGGGACGACGTGCTTCTTGAATCCTTCGACAACGCCGAGCGTCAGCGTCCCGGCGAGAAACCGGGCACGGCCCGTGAGACCTTCGAGGACCTGAGGCTGCCTCTTACGGAGGAGCAGGTCAAGGCTGAAGCAAACCGCTGCCTTGGATGCGGCGCCACATTCGTGGACGTGAACCAGTGTGTGGGATGCGGACTCTGCACCACGAGATGCGAGTTCGATGCCATCCACCTGACGAGAGACCTGCCGGCCGCTTCCGAGATGCATACCGCCGAGGAAATGATGAAGCTGGTAGGACCCTACGCTCTCAAGCGCATGGGCAGGATAATAAAGAAAAAAGTCACGGGAAGATCCAGCTATCCGACCGAGCAGGAATAGAGTCCAAAAAAAAACAAATCAGGCTGCAGTTTTCGCTGCAGCCTTTCTGTTTCTATGCAAGTCCCGGGGGGCAGGGTCTGCCGATGGCCCGGCGGTGCTCGTAATAAAGCTCCTCCGTGGCCAGAGCCATTTTAGTGACCGAGAAATCACAGTCATGGGGGTAGATGTACCAGGTGTCATCCAGAGTATTCAGATCCACGCAGTCCCCGTGCTTACCGAGGTAGTTGTACTCGATATGGCAGGAATACAGGCTCGATACGGGTTTTATCATCTCGAAGGGGTCCCCGTCCACATCAGTCCCGCGGACAGTGAACCCGTTCATATCGTGGATCATGGTGCCTTCGCCCAGGTATATGAACTTCTTCGCATTGGGAAGCGTATCGACCTTCACCGGTAATTCTCCCGATGAATATGTGCCAGCCAGAACTTCCCTTCTCACGTTCTCCCTTTGCCATTCGTACCAGTCCGGGATATGTGAGAATCTGGTCTCGCCTTCATCAGCCTTCAGCTCTCCCAGCTCCGTGTATTCCCAGGTCTTTCCGCAGGCTTCGCATATGAGTTTCGTACCTTTCGACGTCATCCTGAACTCGGTGCCGCAGTCCGGGCACTGGTAAAGCACGCTGTGGAGCCCTTCCGCCCTTTTTTCGTAGGTGACCCTTATGTTCCTTTCCTTCTGCCATGTGTATTCATCATACTGGAACTCCTTCACCAGAGCCCTGTTTATCTCGTCGACTGTCGTTTCCTTCAGCGTTTCCGGGGTAAACAGCACTTTCATCTCGGCTTCGGTGGGCTTCACGCCCCTGTCATGCAGATTCCAGAAAGGAGAGTTTATATGATGGCCGTGGCATATGAGCGTCACCACGGGAACGTCCAGCATCCTGCACAGTCTTCCGAGGGAAGACGGCAGAGGCGCCGTGGTCCCGCACAGTGAATATCTGGCTTCGGGATAGATCACAGCCACGTCCCCGTTGTCCACTACCTGCTTTAGCTGGCGTATCAGGGTCAGGTCGTTGGTGAATTTTCTCTTGCATATGCACCCCACGTCCCGGAGCAGCTGTTCCCTTCCTATGAATCCGTCGATGGCCACCACGTAATTCGCCCTGTGCGGATATATGGCCTTGGTGGCCACTTTGAAATCCATGAAAGCGTTGTGATTGCACAGAAGGAGGTACGGGGGCTTAAGGCCTTCCGTTCCCGTTTTAGTTATGATCGTCCTGTGCGCTATCGTATCCGGCGCGCTCAGAAGGTATGTCAGCGGTCTGAGATACCACTTTGTCCGCACCGGCGGCTTCTTCATGTCAAATCTTTCGAATTCGGTTTTCATAACCCCTCTTCCCGGCATGCACGATACCGCGATCCATAATTCTCTGCTATTTTACCACTTTCCGCAGAAAGCCGCAACCTCTCCCGGACCGTTAATTGCCCCGGACAGCAAAAAACGCGTCATCTTGTTGCCAAAACGCCCGGGAAGGGATATAATGGATGCAGCGGATATCCCAAAATATCAAATATGGAGACTGACATGAAAGTATTCAAGAAAATCCTCAAGGTCATCCTCATAGTACTTCTCGTGATCATCCTGCTGGTGGCGGGACTGTTCGGCTACCTCACGATCACCGAGTACAATCCGGCAGACGAAGAGACGGTCGAGGTCAAAGGGGCAGCAACCCTTCATCCGTCCATCAGCGATACGATCCGCATCGTGGCATGGAACACAGGATACGGAGCTCTCGGAGACAACGCCGACTTCTTCATGGACGGCGGTACAAGTGTTTATACAGCTGACAAGGAAAGAGTCGAAAAGAACGTTCAGGGCATGATCACCGAACTGAAGAAGTTTGAGCCTGACATCATCTTCCTGCAGGAAACGGATGTGGATTCCTGGCGTTCCAGGAGCATAAACGAGACCGAGCTTTTCAAGGACGTGATTTCCAACTCATCGTACAGCTTCGCGTACAACTACAAGTGCGATTTCGTGCCGATTCCGGTCCCTCCCATTGGAAGAGTCCAGAGCGGTATCATGACAGTGTCGAAATATGCCGCCGAGAGCGCAGTAAGGATCAAGCTTCCCTGCCCATTCTCATGGCCGCTCAAAGTCGCCAATCTGAAGAGGTGTCTCCTTGTCGAAAGAGTGAAGATCGACGGATCCGACAAGGAACTGGTCCTCATAAACCTGCATCTGGAAGCCTATGACGACGGCGAAGGCAAAGTGGAACAGACCAAGATGCTCAAGAACATAATGCAGGCCGAGCTTGACAAGGGCAACTACGTCATCGCCGGAGGAGACTTCAACCAGACCTTCTCCACGGCAGACTCCAGCAAATTCCCGTATCAGGAAGGCATGTGGGCATGCGGTGCCATTGACGCCTCCGAATTCGGCGAGGGCTGGCAGTTCATGATGGATGAAGACACCCCGTCCTGCCGTTCCCTTGACAAGGCCTATGCCGGAGCTGACCACACCAATTTCCAGTACTATCTGATCGACGGCTTCATCGTGTCATCGAATATAACCGTGAAGAGCTTCGAATGCGTCGACTTCGATTTCGAGTGCTCCGACCACAACCCCGTCGTGATGACTTTCGAACTCAACTGATATACCGATATTCCATCATGGATCCCGGCCGGTGAGGCCGGGATCTTTCTTTTCGGGGGATGTGACAGCCTTTTGCGGTTGAAAACAGCCGTGTCTTCGGATATAATATGAAAAAGCGATCTTTGTGAGGTGCGCAATGTTTTTCGGAAGGTTTTATCTCGACAGGGAAAAAGATATCATCGTAGACCTGGACCTTGACGGCGGCACGATGACATATACCCTTTCCACGCCCAATCACAGCACCGGGAACCTCATATCAAACATTGCAAAACTCTGCGGCCTGCAGCTCACAAGCAGAAAGCACGGGAACCAGGTCATACGTGGCACGGTCCCCTGCTACATAAACGCATACAACGAGACGATATACATATTCAGGCTGGCGGGGACCAAAGTCGCCAACATATATCCGGACGGACGCATCGAGATGAAGGCTTCGATCCCGGCGATATCTAAGACCCTCATGAGCCAGACCAAGGATTACAATCTAGACATACGGAACACCGTCATCAAGACATACATATTCAGCGACTGCAAATTCAGGACAGACCTGCACACTCACATGAACGGCAACCTGTCCCCCGACATTCTGATTGCCCTGGGCATATACCACCAGATCAGATATCCCCTCTATTACATAAAGAAGCTCGGCCTGAAATGCACGAAAAAGCAGGCCGATGGGCTTGCAGCGAGAAGGCGGAAGACCGCAAAGCTTTTTGAGGACAGCGGTCTCACCGGAAAGTATCTGGACAGGAAGATCGATGACAACACGTTCATCAATTTCGCCGATCTTATACTTAACAATACGAAGAACGCCGCATACAACATCCCCAGAATTCGCACCTCACTTTCCGTACTGAAAGACGGACAGGCTGTTTTTTCCAATCTTGAAAAAGTATACCTTTACAGATACATCTTCACCAAAGGAACAGCCTACGGAAAAAAGATCGAGCTCCTGCATACTGACAGGATCGGCGACAGGGACATCGAGTCTGCCCTTGAAAAAATGATCGAAGATCACAAAACGGAGCAGTACGGGAACAATACCCTGTTCCAGGACAAGCTGCTCTGGATAGGAAGGAGCTTCGAGAGCCAGGGAGTCAGATACACCGAGATCTCGGACACCACCCTTGTGAAAAAGGACTCCGCGGCCGGGATGCTGAAACAGGTCCATGAAGTAATGCCTCACATCCAGGCCGAGACCGGCGTCACGATTAGATTCCTGGCCGGTATAAGGAGGATCCCCCTCACCATAGTGAAGGACAGCATCACTCCGGAAAACTATCTGAGGGAGAACCTGGCGGTTCTGAGGTCTGTGGCTCCCGACCCGTACGTTGCCGGCTCCGACATACTCGGAGAGGAGATCAACGACATAAGAGAACTCGCTCCCGTCATAAAGGAGATAGTCTCCATCGCGAGGGACAATCCCGGGTTCGTAATAAGGATACACGCCGGAGAGAACGACAGTCTCCGTGACAACGTGCTCAACAGCATCGAGTGCGTCACTTCCTGTCTGAAGAAGAACGAGAAGCCTCCCGTCATAAGAGTCGGCCACGGGCTTTATACATCGAACCTGAAGACACCGAAAGGGCGTCATCTGCTGGATCTCATAACAAAGAACAAAGTGGTCCTTGAATTCCAGATAACCTCGAACGTAAGGCTCAACAACCTCAGCAACATCGAATCCCATCCGCTGAAACAGTATCTGAAAGCAGGGGTACGGTGCGTGCAGGGGACCGACGGATGTGCCCTCTACGGCACCGGCTCCATCGATGAACAGCTTTCCCTGGAACGGCTTCTTGACCTTTCAAGGGAAGACATGCGTAAGATGCGCAGGGCGGAAGACGGCATCCTCCGGGAGAGCATGTCTGTCTTCTCGAAAAAGAAGGAACTGTCTGAAAAAGAGATCGGCAGCAGTGATATCGGGGAGTATTACCAGAACAGGATCTCCGAGATGACCGCACTGACGGGACGAATGCTGGATCACACGGAAAAAGAGGACGCGGCAACTGCTTTCGCAGGAATGACGGAGGAGATGGATCCTTCCCTGCTTCCTGTCATAATCGCGGGAGGAAGCTTCAACAACAGTACTCACAGGACAGTCATGAGGCCCGAATTTCTCAGGCTGATCGACAGCCTGCTTGAGACTGCCGACCCCAGCAAAGTTTGTTTCGTGATCGGGCACAGGCTCACTGCCTATGAAAAGTATCTGTTCGACAGGAACAGGGGAAAATTCAGGATCTATGCCTTTACCCCGTCCGAGGTCGACCGGAACCAGAAACTGGCTCTTACAGGCAGGCCGCTCAGTATCCGGGTCGCCATCGAGCCTTCCAGCATGGGGCTCTACAAGAGCATCGCATATGAGATATTCAAGAGAAGGACCTCCGTCCTTCTGGCTCTCGACGGAAATTCCGGCGCCGTCAATCTGGTGCAGGAGGCGAAAAACGCGAGATGCAGGTGCGATATATTCGTCAACCCTCATTCAAAGATGCTCAGGGAGAAGGCCCGGTCCCTCAGGGGCTACGTCACAATGCTGGACAGCTCCGGCAGCATACCGGACCAGATCACGGAAGCCATAAGATAGTCTATAATTCCACATATTCGGAGGAATATACATATGAGAAAGATCATTTCCATCGTGCTGGCGGTTCTGATGGTATTCGGAACAGCCGTTATAGTTAGCGCCGACACCCCCTCATCGTGGGCACAGGCGGAAGTCAATGCGGGGATCGCCGAAGGCCTCGTGCCGCCGAACCTTCAGAAAGACTATACGAGTCCGGTCTCAAGAGGCGCCGTGGCCCGGATGTTCATCAACCTGCTGGAAAAATCCACCGGCAAGGAAGTCAATGACATCATCGAGGAAAAAGGCACTGCTGTCGATCTTTCAGCCTTCGATGATACCGAGGACCCCGCTGTATTCGCGGCTAACGCGCTGGGTATCATAAACGGGACCGGCAAGGGCAAGTTCTCCCCGGACGGGACTCTGAAGAGAGCCCAGATCGCCGCGATAATCAACCGCGTTGCGAAGGTCATGGGATACGAGACAGAAGGATATACCCATGAATTCACTGACATAACCGGCAACTATTCATGGGCAGATCCCGAACTGGGCTGGCCGGTGCACGCAGGCATCATCAACGGCGTGGGCCAGGGCAGATTCAGCCCCGGCGGGGATCTTACCACGGAGCAGGCGATCCTGATAACATACAGGGCGTTCAAGGCCTTCACCACCGTCGAGAAGCTGACCAACCCCGATCCCGCGAAGCGGGTCATCATATTCGGTGTTGACGGTGCGGGAGACTTCTTCAAGGATGCAGACACACCGAGGATAGACGAGATTTTCGGAAACGGCGCCGTCACCCATCAGGCGGAAGCTGCGCAGCCTTCATACAGCGGAGTCAACTGGGGCAGCATACTCCACGGATCCGACGCCACCGTGCACAGGCTTGACAACTCCTCAGACACACCGTATCCGATGGTGTCCTCAGTACCAAGCATCTTCAGGGTCGTACGGGACGCGTTCCCGGACGCAGAGATGGCTTCGATCGTCCACTGGAGCATCGTTAACAACGGAATTATCGAAGATGCCGACGCCATCAGCATCTTCAAGGATGGCGGCGACGACGCGGAAGTATGCGAAAAGGCCATCGCATATCTTGACGCCCACGACCCGAAGCTGATGTACTTGCATTTTGACGACATAGACGACATGGGACACGGAAACGGCTACGGCAGCCCCATATTCCTAAGCCAGCTCACGGTGATAGACTCGTATATAGGTCGTATCTACGACAAGCTTGCTGAAAAAGGCCTGCTCGAAGACACTGTCCTGATCCTCACCCCCGACCACGGCGGCACCTATGTTACAAAGGATGACGGAAGTTCATCCGGCTCCCATGGTGGGTCTTCACCCGAAGAGCTGACATGCATGGTCGCAGTGGCCGGCAAGAACGTGCTGAAGGGAGAATTCGGGGAAATGATGCTCAAGGACATAGCATCCATAGTCCTTTACGCCCTCGGTGTGGAACAGCCCGACGGTTACACCTCGGTAGTGCCGTCCGGAGTCTTTGACGGCGTCGAAGCCGGCAGAAGGCCCGTGTATACCGGCGTCCACAATATCAGATTCGAACACGAAGGCGAAGCTACGCCTGCCGCGGATTCAGGAAGATACATAACGGACTTCTTCCCCGAAGAAGACATCATCACATACATGTCTCTTGACGGCATCACAAAGAACGAGATCGGAAAGACCAGGGGAACGAACAAAGGTGCGATGCAGTACGTCGAAGGATACTACGGCAGCGCTGCTGATGTGACAAACGGAGGATATATCCTTTCAAGCTACCAGCCGGATACCTCGAGCTTCACAGTTTCCCTGTGGTTCCTCATAAAGCCCGTTGGAGAGGATGCTCCGATCTTTACAAACCAGTACTGGTGGAAATACAAATGGACCGAGGGAGCGGTAGGCACGACTCTTGTCCTTGACGGATCAAGGCTGAAGCCCAGTGTCGGCAGGCGCTATGCAGTAGACGGCGGAGATTACAGCTGGGAGATATACCTTCCCGATGACTACAGAGAAGGCTGGGTCCATGTGGACTACATAGTCGACAGGGAGAACGCCCGGATAGGTCTTGCAGTCGACTTCGGCGAGATCAACTGGTTCAGCATTCCCGAAGCGTTAAGGGACGAGCCGTTCTCCGGCAACGTCCACGGCCTGCTGTTCGGAGCGGACGTTAGCACGGCCAATCTCAACAGCCCGATGAACTATGACGATATAATCATATTCAACAGAGCATTCACACAGGCTGACGTAGACAGGCTGGCTGAATACTACCAGGCAAGATAGTACTGACAAACTGAAGAAACAAAAGGCACCTGCTCGTAATGAACAGGTGTCTTTTCGTATATGACTGAATATTCTTATCTGCTTTCCCTTGCCGACTTGTCGTACGGGATGCCTTCCGCCTTCGGCGCACGTGATCTCTTCGACGTGAACGCCAGGACCACCAGCACCGCCACATACGGTATGAGGTTATAGAAGTACATCGGCAGGTCAAGGTCTCTCAGAAAGTATACATCCTCGCCGTTGATGGGGATGCTGATCTGCGAATAGATGACTCCCAGGCACTTGAGGAAGCCGAACAGCAGTGATCCGAGGGCTATGCCCAGCGGCTTCCAGTTGCCGAATATCATGATCGCCAGAGCGAGGAATCCCATTCCTGCCACAGCGCCTGACGCGGTACCGTTTGCCACGGTCGCGATATATACATATCCACCGAGTCCGGCAAGACATCCGGAGATCGTAGTGCCAAGATAGCGCATCTTGTTGACGCTTATACCGACGCTGGCCGCTGCATGTGGATGCTCGCCGCAGGCCCTCAGGTGATGTCCTGTCTTGGTCTTGTAGATAAGGATCGACAGGATTATGAACAGGCCGATGCAGATGAACGTGGAGATGTACGCCTTGTCGAAGAACACGCTTCCCACGGGACCCAGGTCATCGTTCAGGATGACGAAGCCGAAGTCCTGCATCTTTCCCGTGCTGTCAGGAGCTCTCTGCATCTCGAGCATATCCTTGGAGAAGAACACCTTGATGATGAAGAGGGCGATTGCGGGAGCCAGCATGTTGAGGGCCGTGCCCCCAATGGTCTGGTCCGCCTTCAGCTTTATGGCCGAGAACGACAACAGCAGTGAGAAGAGCCCACCCGCTATGGCGGCGATCAGCATGGCGATTATAAACGTCAGCTGGTTGTGATCGACAAAGAACGGGTTGCCTCTCAGGAGCAGAGCTCCCAGGGCGCCGACGAACGCTCCGAAGATCATGATACCGTCAAGGGCTATGTTGATGATACCGCTTCGTTCAGCGAACATGCCAGCGAGAGCCACTATAAGGAGAGGGATCGTAAAGATCAGTGTTTTCTGTAAAAGGAAAATCATTTCTCAGCCCCTCCTTTCCCGGTCTCTCCCGATGCAATCGGAACTTTGCTTTCGGGTTTCCTCTTTCTTTCCTTTGAATCCCGGTCGAACATCCTTGGTTCAAGTTTCTTTACCAGGAAGTCTCTCAGAAGCTTTGAAACACCGGAGAAGTAGATTATGACTGCCACGATAAGAGGTGACACATACTCGTTGAACGAGGTCTGCGCCGCAAGGTTCGAGCCGCCAACCGCGATGTACTTCAGGAATATGGATGCAAAGATCACTCCGATCGGGTTGTTGCTTGCGAGCAGCGCAGCCGGGATCCCGTTGAATCCGTCCTGCGGGAGCGTCATGTACGTATCCCACTTGAAGTCCTGCGCACCGTTGAGGCACCAGAGGGCAGCGCCTGCTGCCGCCAGTCCGCCTGCGATGGCCATCGAGAGGATGATGTTCCTCTTTTCGTTCATACCGCAGTACTTGGATGCGTTCTTGTTGAATCCGCTGGCTTTGAGCTCAAATCCGAAAGTAGTCTTGTTGAGGACCACGTACAGGACTATCGCCACTATGGTCGCAAGGAAGATGGATATATCCATGTATGATCCGCCGAACAGCTTGTCAAGCCCGAATGTCGCGGTAGCCACACCGTTCGATGCCGTCTTCCGGATGAAGTTCACTTTGGTTTCCGCATAGTTTATGAAACTGTCTCCCGTAGCCTTGAAGACCCAGGAAACCACGTTTGCAGCTATCCAGTTTGTCATGATGCACACGATGACCTCATTGACATTGAACTGGGCTTTGAAGAACCCGGGTATCATGCCCCAGAGGACTCCGAGCAGCGTGCCCACCAGAAGCGCCAGGATCCAGACGATCCAGGAGGGGACAACGTCCGTCGGAATCGAAAGAGCTACGAGCAGGGCTCCCATCGCGCCCATAAGGTACTGTCCGGGAGCGCCGATGTTGAACAGACCTGTCTTGAAGGAGATCGCAACCGAGAGACCGGTCATGATCAGAGGAGTTGACATGAACAGCATGTTTCCGAGCTGGAACAGCACATCGTTCACGCTTCCTCCGGAGAAAGGACCTCCCAGCACCGTGACGACACCGGTAAAGGCTTCGCTTATGGAGATGTCATCATTGAAGACGGCCAGAAGGATCAGGATTATGAATCCGACCAGCAGGCCTCCGAGGATACAGATGATCGATGCGACCACCGAGCTTATCCAGCTTTTGTCAGCCGTTCTTTTCTTTTTTGCTGTCTCTGCGGTCTTCATCATCTGTCACCTCCTTCCCCGTGATTCGTGTCCCGCTTGGCGCCCGACATGTAAAGTCCGAGTTCCTGAGGGTTCGTCTTCTTAGGATCGAGTTCTCCGACGATCTCGCCTTCGAACATGACCAGGATCCTGTCGGACAGGTTCATGACCTCGTCAAGTTCCAGTGATACCAGCAGCACGGCCTTTCCGGCGTCTCTCAGAGCCACGATGTTTTCATGAATGAATTCGATGGCGCCGACGTCAAGTCCGCGGGTCGGCTGGACAGCCACGAGAAGGTCGTGGTCCCTGTCCATCTCGCGCCCGATGATGATCTTCTGCTGGTTTCCGCCGGACATGTTCTTAACGACGGTCAAAGGACCCATACCGGATCTGATATCATATTTCTCTATGAGGACTTCCGAATAGTCACGGACTTTGCTGAAACGTATGAATCCGCATTTCTGGAACTCTTTTTCGAAGTATCTCTGGAGCACCGTGTTCTGTTCCAGAGTATAGTCCAGCACGAGGCCGTGCTTGTGCCTGTCTTCGGGAATGTGGCTCATTCCGTGGGTGTTCTTGTATCTGACGCTCTTCTTTGTGACATCCACCCCGTCAAGTATTATGCTCGATCCGGCTTCGGCCTTCTCCAGTCCGGTTATGGCATGGACCATTTCCGACTGACCGTTCCCGTCGATACCGGCTATGCACACGATCTCTCCCCGTCGAACCTTGAAAGATACGTCGTTCACGGCGTTCTTCTTGTGTATCTTGCTCTTGACGGTCAGATGGTTGACCTCGAACACCACGTCAGCGGGTCTGCTCTCCTCCTTGTCGACAACGAACTTGACGTCTCTGCCGACCATCATATTGGAGAGCTCTTCCTTCGTAGTGTCCGCAATGTTGACCGTTCCCACGTATTTTCCTTTTCTGAGAACGGTGCAGCGGTCCGCGACTTCCATTATCTCATTGAGCTTATGGGAGATAAACAGGATCGACTTCCCTTCTCTCGCCAGTCCCTTGATTATCTGTATGAGCTCAGTAATTTCCTGAGGTGTCAGAACGGCCGTAGGCTCGTCGAATATGAGGATGTCGTTGTTCCTGTACAGCATCTTGAGGATCTCTGTGCGCTGCTGCATTCCGACGGTGATATCCTCAACAAGGGCGTCAGGATTCACGTTGAGACCGTAGTTGTTTGAAAGCTCGATCACGCGCTTTCTCGCCGCCTTCTCCTTGACGAAGCCCATAGTCGTAGGCTCTGTTCCGAGTATGATATTGTCCAGCACCGAGAATACCTCGACAAGTTTGAAGTGCTGGTGCACCATCCCGATGCCAAGATCGTTGGCGTCATTCGGGTTGTTGATGGTGACTTCTTTCCCGTCTTTGAATATCTTGCCTTCTTCAGGCTGGTATAGACCGAACAGAACAGACATCAAAGTAGACTTGCCTGCCCCGTTCTCACCGAGAAGCGCGTGAATCTCGCCCTTTCTCAGTTGGAGAGTGATGTCATCATTCGCGATGATTCCGGGGAACCGCTTCGTGATGTGACTCATCTCAATGGCATATGGAAGGTCATATCCGATCCTTCTTTCTGCCGTTGCGTTGTTATCCATAAAAATTCCCCCGTGATGTTCTTGCAGGATTTTGCCGGAAATCTGGGTAATTATCTGAAAAAGGGATGGCAAAATTTTACCATCCCTTCCTCATTTCTCAAAACTTATTTCTCAACAGTGACTGTTACGCGTTCCCAAGGAGTCTGTGCTCCGTCAACGCCGAAGCCGAGAGAAACATCAGACGGATATTCGGCTGCAGGAACGACTTCGCCGCTCTTGATTTTCTCGAAGAGTGCGTTGTACTGTTCAACTGTGAACTTTGTGAGTCTCCAGGATTCAGCAGCTGTGGGAAGACCTGTGGAGTCTTCGGCAGCGCCGAGGTTCTGAGCCTTGTCAGCGAGTTCAGCGTCCCACTTGCCTGCATAGTACTGGCCGATAACGAGTTCAACGGATTCGGACAGACCCTTTATAGCAGATGTGATGACCTTCTCGGATTCGCCGGACTGGTCAACGTCAACGCCGATGATCTTTGCATTCTCATATTCACCAGCTGCGGATTTTACGGACTGGAACATGGAACCGCCGCACGCGAACACGACTTCTGTTCCGTTTGCATACCAGCCTGCGATCTGTGTCTGGAGCTCGTTGGATGCGGAGAAGGTTTCACCGTACTTGAAGGAGTACATAATGGAAACGTCAACGCCAAGTTCCTTTGCAGCTGCTTCAGCTCCCTGAACGAAGCCGTAACCGAAACGGCAGCATGCAGGGTTAGCTCCGCCGCCGCCACCGGTGTAACCGAGTTTCGTGTATCCGTCAGCTACTGCTGCGTAGCCTGCCAGATATCCGGACTCCTGTTCCTTGTAAACGATGGCTGTAACGTTGCTGAGGCCGAGTGCCCAGCCGTCAACGAATACGAACTTGACATCGGGATTCTCTTTTGCAACCGACTCGAGAGCTGTTGCCTGAAGGAATCCGGGAGTGACTATGATCTTCGCGCCGTTGTTGACTGCCTGTTTCATGGCAGCGATACGGTCGTTGTCAGTTGCTTCGCTTCCGTTCGCGGGCTGATAGTACTTGTAGGTCTTATTGTTCTTTTCAGCGTAAGCCTTTGCGCCTTCATAAGTTCCCTGGTTGAAACCTTTATCCATAAGCTGGCCGACGTCAGTTACGATAGCGATTTCATAGGTCTGCTTCTGGCAGGATGCGAAAATGCCTATCACACCGAGAAGAAGAACGAGGGTAAGGATGATGCTAAGAGTTTTTTTCATGGTATTCCTCCCTGAATAAATTTGGATCCAACCCACTTGCAAATATATCACAACACCGTGTAAAAAACAAGTGAATATTTCTTAAAAATGAACATTTAACTGAACTTTTTGGCGCATTTCCGGACTGCTTCTGTGTACAGTCCACAACTGCGCGAACATCTACAAATGTAATATATTCCCTATGCCCAAAAAGTCACGCTTTCGCGTTCTTTTCATCGATCAGTTTCCGGTAGCACTTGTAGCACATGCTGATGTATCTTTCGTTCCCGCCGAGGCACACCTGCGCGCCGTCCGTGATGATGTTGCCCTCGTCATCGAACCTGGCGTTGACGGTGGCCTTCCTTCCGCACTTGCATATGGACTTGACCTCGGTGATGCTGTCCGCTATCTCGAAGAGCCGCTTGCTTCCGGGGAACATCTTTGTCTGGAAGTCCGTACGGAGGCCGAAGCACAGCACCGGGATGTCCAGCTTGTCCGCCAGATCCTTCATCTGGTCGACCTGCCTCTCGGTAAGGAACTGACACTCGTCGCAGATCACTACGTCAGTGTACTTCCCCGATATATGGGACGCGCTCCTTTTCACAAACTCCTCGTAGATGTCCATGTCGCCGCGCACCGCTTCCGCCACCGACTGGAGTCCTACCCTGGACCTTATAACGGTGCTTATGGTGCCGTCCGCATTTTCCATGTCGTCCCTTGTGTCGGTCGCCGGTTTGATGAGCCAGACGGTCTGTCCCTTCTCCTCATAGTTGAATTTTGTCATGAGGGCCTGGGCGGTCTTCGAACTGCCCATGGCGCCGAACTTGAAATACAGTTTAGCCATGTCCTTCTCCCGTCATCCTTCGATATATTCCCTTTCCCCGTTCAGGAAAGCCGTTACCTGTGTCAGCATCTCCACCTCGGTGAGCACCTGGGGCCTCCACTGGTATTCCACCGTATATGTCACCAGAGGGATCAGTCTGAACACCCTGGCTATCGTGCCGTCCGCCCCTTTCCTCAGCTCGCATCTGAGCAGCGCGGAATATCTTTCGCCGTACCTGTTCATTCCGTCGATGAGACATCCCAGGGAATAGGCGATGTATCCGCCGTTGTATTCCTCCGCGGGCTGCAGGTTCCTGCCGTTTGTACCTGTCACGATACCCGCGCCGGCATCTATGAACGACCGGAAGGCCTCAGCCTTCGCCGCGGAAGGCTGGTATCCCGTCTCTGTATCGAACATGTACACGGCAACGAGATCCGAATTCTCCCGGGCCTTTTTCACCAGTTCCCTTACGGCGTCATCGTCCTCGCCGAGGATGCCCGATATCACCGCCGCCGACATGCCGCTGAACTCGTATCTCACGTAATCGTTTTCAGGGACCAAGGCCAGGCCGTTGGAAAAGATCGCCTGCACCGTATCGGAATAACCCTGCTCACCGTAATCCTGGATCCTCTGCGACGCCACCGAGAGAAGTTCTATTCCCCCTCTCTTGAATATGTCCACGTTGGAAACAGGCCCTCTTGACCACTCGGGATCCGTCTTCGTGACCGGCTCAAGTGAATTCGAATCCGAAAGCACCGAGTCACAGACGGAGACCGTAAGATCGTCTTCCCTAAGATAGTCCGACAGGTCCTGCAGGAAGAACTCGGGGCCCTGCTCCTGCACATGCTTGTTGAAAGTCCCGAAGGTGTCGCTCCCAAGCATGGATCCGAGGGTTAGGCTCCCCGTGAAATCCACTGTGACCAGTTCGTATGAATCACCCGGCTCCTCCATGGATGGTTCCGGCGGTCCGCCCGAAAGCGGGACCGCTCTGTCCGGAGCCGTGATGTTCGCGCTGTAGTTCGATGACCGCAGCAGCACCGCGCAGAAAGCCATCAGCGCCGCAGTGGCGATCGCCGCCGCAAGAACGAACACGGTCCGCTGCAGTTTTGCTTTATCTCTGTTTGACATTGTTTGACATTGGACAAAACGCCGTCCGCTTTCATCAGATTTCAAAATATTTCTGTCAGCTATTCTATCATATCCACCCTCCCTTTTCAACCTTTCCTGAAATGAGCGGGAGACGCCGTCATGATTGACACGGGCGTTTTTACTGTGGTATAATCGTATTTTGAAGGAATTCAGCACGGGGGACCGGCGTATGAGAGAGATTTTCCCTGCGATAATCGGTAACGAGAACATAAAGAAGCTGTTTTCGGAAGGGATCCCTGCCCATGCATATATCATCGAGGGACCTGCAGGGAGCGGCAAGCATACCATCGCGCGGCAGCTCTGCGCCTCTATGGTATGCGAGAACCGGACGTCGGAAAACCATCCCCTGCCCTGCGGGATCTGCCCCAGCTGTAGAAAGATACTCGGCAACATCTCCGTGGACTGCCTCACGATATCGGGAAGCACAAAATCCGGGAGCATAGGTGTGGAATCCGTCAGGAGCATCAGGCAGAGCCTGTATATCGCCCCGAATGACGGAGACCGGAAATTCTACATAATAGAAGACACACACAAAATGACGGAGCAGGCCCAGAACGCTCTCCTTCTGTCTCTCGAGGAACCGCCCTCTTTCGTTTCCTTCTTTCTCCTGTGCGAGTCATCGCAGCAGATACTGGAGACCATAAAGAGCCGGGCCCCGGTCATAAAGACTGAGCTGTTCTCCCCCGGGTTCATCGCGGATCACCTGGAGAGGAAATTCGGCTCCGGGGACAGGGAGAAGATCGCCCAGATATCTAAGATCTGCGGCGGATCCCTTGGCCGGGCGGAAAGCCTTTATGACTCCGACAGGGAGGAATCCAGGCTGAGAAGGTGTGCCGTTTCCTTCTGCGAGACGCTGCTTTTCGGCAAAAAGTCTGATGCTGCCGTCTTCGCCTCGTCCCAGATGCCACAGCAGAGGAACGACGTCGCGGAAGTCCTGAGACTGAGCAGGTTCATCGTCAGGGACATCATAGCGTATAAGAAGAACGAGGAGCTGATCTTCTTCAACGAGGGAGAGATGTATCCCCGGGAATCCGTAAAGCGGATCACGGTAAGGAAGCTCCTTGCCGCCGAAGACAGCCTGACCAAAGCCGAGGACGACATCACGGCGAACTGCGCCGTCAATACCGTTCTCATCTCACTTATAATGCACATATAGGACATGTCACAAAATGACTGATGGTGGAAAATATGACTGAAAATATTGATGAAAGATTCGAGCCCGCAGTTTCAGAAGAAACTGTAAGCACTGATACGCCATTTGATGCAGGCACGGAACCGTCAGAGGATCTGACCGAAGAAGCCATGGCTGAAGAAGCGGCTGAGGAGCCGGGAGAGGTTGAGATAGTCGGAGTTAAATTCAGGGAGACCGGAAAGACCTACTACTTCTCGCCCGGAGAACTCAGGTGCACCGTCGGAACGCCTGTGATAGTGGAAACGGCAAGAGGCGTCGAGTACGGTTACGTGACCATTGAAAACAGTGTCGTATCCACAGCGAACATCGTGAGCCCCCTGAGATCCGTGATAAGGAAGGCGGACGAGTCGGATACCGCAAGGTACCAGGCCAACAAGAAACTGGAGGCCGACGCCTTCGAGATCTGCCGCAAGAAGATCGAGGACCACGGTCTGGACATGAAGCTGATAGACGCCGAATACACCTTCGACAACAGCAAGCTGCTGTTCTACTTCTCAGCCGACATCCGGGTGGATTTCCGTGAGCTGGTCAAGGATCTCGCTTCGGTGTTCAAGACCAGGATCGAGCTGCGACAGATCGGTATCAGGGACGAGGCCAAGCTTATGGGCGGTCTCGGTGTATGCGGCATGCCCCTTTGCTGCTCCACATTCCTTACCGATTTCGTCCAGGTATCCATCAAGATGGCCAAGGAACAGAATCTTTCCCTGAACTCCTCGAAGATATCGGGCACCTGCGGAAGGCTCATGTGCTGCCTCAGATACGAGCATGAGTCCTATGAGAGAGAGATCGCTGCCACTCCCCCGGCGGACTCCGTGGTAAAGACTGCGGAAGGCGTGGGAGTCGTGATCGAGAGCAGCCCCCTGACCGGAAACCTTAAGGTGAAGCTGAACGACGGGGACACCAAGACCTTCCACCGCGATACCGTCACCGTCCTCTCGCGCCACTCCAAGAAGGCCCCGGAACAGCAGGACCAGGAGAGCGAGGAAGACTGGGAATAGTCTGTCCGAATGTCCCGAAAAAATTTTTCAAAAAACTATTTTATTCCCCGCACATTTATGATACAATGAGTCAGCACATCACAGGAGGTGATTATTATGGCATATAAGATTAACGACAACTGCATCGCTTGCGGTGCTTGCTCAGCTGAATGCCCTCTCGGATGCATCGGTCTCGACGAAAGCGGAGAGAAATATCAGGTTCTGAAGCCTGAGGATTGCATAGAATGCGGCGCATGCGCAGGAGTATGTCCTGTAGAAGCTCCCAATCCGGAAGAATAAAGGCATTCCATTAACAATCAAAAAAGCAAAGGGGAGTGAACAACTCCCCTTTGCGCATCTTTGAGGACGACATGACAGACAGTGTTCAGACAGTATACGATCCGGGAACCGAAAAGCTGGAGAAGATCAACGAGGACCTTTCAGTCATACAGCTGAAGAAGGGGCTGGCTTTCGGAACAGACAGCTATCTCGTCTCGGCATTTGCAAGGCCCCTCAGGAAAGGGGTGCTGGCGGATCTGGGCGGAGGCACCGGCGTCATTTCCCTTCTTGCCCTTGCGAGAAACAAATACAGAAAAGCATACTGCGTCGAGATACAGCCGTATTTCGCGGACCTCATCTCAAGGAACGCACTTCTCAATGGTCTGGACCGGAGGATCGTCTCCCTGAACCGTGACGTCCGCGGCCTTTCGCCTTCGGACATCGGAGGAGAGGCGGACATGGTTATCACCAATCCCCCGTATATGCCCGCAGGCTCGGGTTTCGCAAGTTCCGCCGGAGAGATGGACGACGCCAGGCGTGAGAACAACGGCGGCATCGGGGATTTCGTACGATCTGCGGCGTCTATTCTGAAATACGGCGGCTACTTCACCGCGGTATATCTGCCCTCAAGGATGTCCGAACTGTTCTCATCGATGACGAGATACGGCATAGAGCCCAAAAGGCTCGTCACCGTTTACCCGGACAGGAGCTCGAAACCCTCGCTGATCCTGGTGGAAGGCAAGAAAGGTGCTGCCCCGGGACTCATCTGCTCCAGGCCTCTCATAATATATGCAGACGGTACCCGGGAATACACCCCGGACATGGAAAGGATATACAGCGAATTCTCATTTTCACACATGTTCTAGAGGAGGCGCTCATGTCAGAAGCAAAGGAAAAGAACGCGATAGTACCCGGCACTCTGTATCTGGTGGCGACTCCCATCGGCAACCTTGCCGATATATCCGAGAGGGCCCTCAAGGTCCTGTCGGAGGTGGATTTTATCGCGGCGGAGGATACCAGGAATACCGGGCTCATGCTGTCCCGCTTCGGGATATCGAAACCCATGGTCAGCTATTTCGAGCACAACAAGGCCGAACGAGGCGTTCAGATAGCTGAAAGGCTCAGGAATATGGAAAGCTGCGCCCTGGTGACTGACGCCGGGACTCCGGCCATAAGTGATCCCGGTGAGGATATAGCCCGGATGTGTTTTGAAAGCGGCATACCTGTAACTGCGGTCCCGGGCTGCTGCGCGGCGATCGACGCCCTGGTGCTCTCCGGGATGCCGACCAGAAGGTTCGTGTTCGAAGGCTTCCTTCCCCCGAAGACGGCAGATAGGAAGTCGGTGCTGGAAGACATATCCCTTGAGAAAAGGACCGTGATAATGTATGAGGCGCCTCACCGGCTCGTGAAGACCCTGGAAGAGCTGGCAGGCATCATGGATCCCGAGAGAAAGATCACCATATGCCGCGAGCTCACCAAACTGAACGAGGAGGTCATCCGAACCACAGCCGGCGAAGCCCCGGACATTTACAGAGACAAAAGCCCCCGCGGGGAATATGTCCTGGTCATCGAAGGCGCCGGAAAAGGAGATCCCGGAGCCGCAGACCAGAAGGACCCCGTCGCTCTTGTCGCGGAACTCATTGGGTCCGGCATGGCCAGGATGGATGCCATAAAGAAGGCGGCAAAGGATACCGGGATGAAAAAGAACGACCTGTACCGTCTCATTTCGAGGGACGATTGACACATGGCGAAAACAAAGTTGTAAAATACTGCATATTCTGATATAATGGCATATCGTTTTATATAAAACAAACACGGTGAAAATATGACTACGATAATAAAGAACGGGCATGTCTACGATACCGTGCTGAAACGGTTTTCGGAAAAAGACATTGAGATACGGGACGGGATCATCGTCTCTGTCAGGGAAAACATCCCCTGCGACGGTGTGACTGTCGACTGCACCGGGAAATACGTGATCCCCGGGCTCGTGGACGTACATACCCACGGCCGGGCCGGATGCGATTTCAATACCGCAGATGCCGCCCAGTGCCTGTACATGAGAAGGAAATATGCCCAGGCCGGAACCACCACAGTAATGGCCACACTGGCCTCAGCTCCCATGGAAGCTTTTCTGGATTCGGCTGAAGCGGTGGGAAAGAACCGGGATGAGACGCCCGGGCTGTGCACCATAGCCGGCATCCATCTCGAGGGCAGATACCTAAACCCGAAGAGACGCGGGGCCCATGCCCCTGAACTTCTCCATGCCCCCGATACGGAAGAACTCGACATGCTCATGGACAGGATGTCGCCTCTTCCCTTCCATGTGTCGGCCGCCTACGAGCTTGAGGGAGGCGAGCAGTTCCTGCTGCATGCCCTGAGCCGCGGCGCCACATGCGGGCTGGCCCACACCGACGCCACCTACGGGCAGGCGGAACGGTACGCGGACCTGGGGGTGACATCCTTCACGCACACATTCAACGCCATGCGGGGCATCCACCACAGGGAGCCCGGTTGCGCGGTCGCATCCCTTATGGACGACAGAGTGTATACTGAACTCATCTGCGACGGACATCACGTGCATCCCGCCATGATAAAACTGGCGGCGAAGCTCAAGGATCCGGACAAGCTGGTCCTCATAACGGATTCCCTGGAGGCCGCCGGTTCTCCGGACGGTGAATACAACATCGCCGGGATGCCCGTGACGGTAAAGGACGGTATCGCCCTCACGCCTGACGGGGCTCTCGCCGGAAGCACCCTGGATCTCTTCAGCGGACTGCTTAACTTCATGTCCTTCACCGGTATGGAGCTCGAACAGGCTCTTCCCTTCGCAACGATAAACCCGGCCCGGATGGTAAGGGCCGACGGCAGATGCGGTTCGCTGTCTGAGGGAAAGAGGGCCGACTTCATCATCATCGACAGCAGGGACAAACCGGAACCCGGCACCGTATACTGCTCCGGCGCGCCCGTTTCAATAGAATAACACCAGGAGGTGATATCATGTCAGAAAAATACTACATTACCACTGCGATAGCCTATGCGTCGTCAAAGCCGCATATCGGCAATACATACGAAGTTATAGCCACTGACGCCATCGCGAGATACAAAAGGGCGAGGGGCTACGACGTTTTCTTCTGCACCGGTACCGACGAGCACGGACAGAAGATAGAGGACAAGGCCAAGGCCGCCGGCATCACGCCAAAGGAGTATGTGGACAAGGTCTCCGGACAGATCAGGGAAATCTGGGATCTGATGGATACCAGTTACGACTATTTCATCAGGACCACCGACGAGAACCACGAGAAGAACGTCGCCGCGATATTCAAAAAGCTGTACGAGCAGGGCGACATATACAAGGGCTACTACGAAGGCTGGTACTGCACCCCTGACGAGTCCTTCTTCACCGAGACACAGCTGGTGGACGGCAAATGCCCGGTCTGCGGGCGCGAGGTGGTACTCACGAAGGAGGAGGCCTACTTCTTCAGGATGAGCAAATACGCCGACAGGCTCATGAAATACATAGATGAACATCCGGAATTCATCGAACCGGAAGCCCGCCGCAAGGAAATGGTCAACAACTTCCTGAAGCCCGGGCTCCAGGACCTTTGCGTGTCCAGATCCAGTTTTTCATGGGGCATCCCCGTGGATTTCGATCCCAAGCACGTGGTCTATGTTTGGCTCGATGCTCTCACCAACTACATCTCCTCCCTCGGATACAACCCGGACAACGAAAAACAGCCCGAGGCCTATGAGAAATTCTGGCCGGCGGACGTACATGTCATCGGGAAGGACATCGTAAGGTTCCATTCGATATACTGGCCCATTTTCCTCATGGCTCTGGATATCCCGCTCCCGAAGAAGATCTTCGGCCATCCGTGGTTCAATTTCGGAGCTGACAAGATGTCCAAGTCAAGGGGCAACGTGATCTACGCGGACGAGCTTGCAAAACGCTTCTCGGTTGACGGCGTAAGATACTACGCCCTGGCTGAGATGCCGTATGCCGCCGACGGTTCCATAACGTACGAGTCCATCATCAACAGGTACAATACGGACCTGGCCAACAATCTGGGCAACCTGGTGAGCCGCACCATCGCCATGGGAAAGAAGTATTTCGATGGCATCGTTCCGGAACCGGGTGCTGAAGAAGGAACTGACGCGGAACTCAAGGAGACAGCGGCATCTGCGTATGAGCAGTTCTGCGCGGACATGGACACCTTCCATATCGCTGATGCCTGCACGGAAGTTTTCGGACTTCTAAAACGCGCCAACAAGTACATAGACGAGACAGCGCCGTGGGTCCTTGCAAAATCCGAGGACACCAGGCCCAGACTCGCAACCGTCATATACAATCTTCTTGAAACGATAAGGATAGGAGCCGTAATGCTCCAGTGCCTCATCCCCTCCACCGCGGAGCGCATCTTCTCACAGCTCGGCACAGACGTCAGATCCTTCGATTCCGCGAAAGTCTTCGGCGGCCTTGCCTCGGGCACCGTTCTCGGCGAATCCTCCACGCTTTTCCAGAGGATCGATGAGGATGCCCTGATGAAGGAGATCGAAGCCGAGAAGGAAGCTGCCGCGCAGAAAGCGACGGAACCGGCTAAGCCTGAGATCCCCGAGGGACTCGCAAAGATCGGCATCGAGGACTTCATGTCAGTGGAACTGAGAACGGCACAGATAATCGAAGCCGAAAAGATCGCCAAATCCAAGAAACTGCTGAAGCTCACCCTGGATCTCGGATATGAGAAACGCACCGTCGCATCAGGTATCGCCCTGTTCTATACTCCCGAAGAGCTGGTGGGAAAGAAGATCATCGTCGTTGCAAACCTGAAACCCGCAGTGCTCTGCGGAGTGGAGTCCAACGGAATGATCCTGGCCTCGGGCGAGGAAAAAGTCAGAGTGGTGTTCCTGGATCCGGAGACACCTCTCGGAGAACGGGTCAGATAAGACATCATGAGGATATTCGATTCCCACGCCCATTACGATGACGGGAGATTCGAGGCTGAATTCGAAGGCGGATACCATGAAGCCATCGAACTGTCCCTCAGGGCCGGCGTATGCGGCATAGTGAATGCGGGATCAAGCCTCAGGACCACTCTTTCGTCCGTCAGGCTTGCCGAGGAATACAGTTTTGTCTACGCCACCGCCGGTATCCATCCCAACGATTCACAGTACGTGTCCCTCAGGGAGCTCGATTCCCAGCTCAGGCAGATCGAAGCCCTGGCGGTTCATGACAAAGTGAAGGCGATCGGGGAGATAGGACTGGACTACCACTATGACGACACGGACAAGGAACGCCAGTTCTACGCTTTCGGCGCCCAGCTGGAGATAGCCGCGCGGACAGGTCTTCCGGTGGTGATCCATTCGAGAGACGCGTTTGCGGACACACTTGATTTCATATTCTCCAACCCCGGTATAAAGGGTGTGCTGCACAGCTACAGCGGAAGCGCGGAAGACGTTCCGAGGATCGCGAAAGCCGGATGGTATTTCTCCTTTTCCGGCCCTGTGACATATAAGAACGCTGTAAGGCCCAAGCTTGCGGCGGCAGCCGTCCCTGCGGACAGGATCCTTGCTGAGACGGACGCGCCGTATCTTCCTCCGGTGCCCCACAGAGGGGAGATCAACTGCTCCGCTTTCCTGCCCCATACTCTTGCCTCCATCGGCGAGGCCAGAGGCATAAGCACTGAAGAAGCGGCGGAAATCACTCTGAGGAATGCCATTGAGTTTTACAGGATCGATCCGAACACACTTTACAACGCGTAAAAAACAGCCCCTGACCAAACGGTCGGAGGCTGTATTCTTTTGTAAGCTGTTATTTCACCGCTATAAAGACTATCAGAGCTATAAGCAGGAGTATCACCAGTATCTTGGCCAGTGACTTCCAGACAAAGGGCACGTTCAGGCTCATGTCCATATATGAGCCGTTGATCCTGTATTCGAGTATGGGCTCAAGTATCTCTCTCTCATCCGGGAGAGGGTCTTTTTCCGCTTCCGGATCCTTGCTGAAGATCATTGTCCATCTGTCGTCGGAGTCGTATTCCGGCCATGACTTCCCGCCGGTCCCGGGGTCTCCGGTCTTCGCGAACTGCACCCACATGTCCTGAACGGTCCTTGACAGTTCCGGATCCGCGGGCTTTCCCGTATATATGGTATCGTTCGTGTTCCCGAACACATAGGCCAGCTCCACCGCGTGGCACGCTCTAAGGAATTTGTGGCCCGATTTTTCCTTCCAGTAATACATGAAGCACCGGCCGCCGTTCTTCGCGTGCTCCTCGGACTGACGTATCGCCGGAAGCCTGAACATCACTTCAGTGAAGAACGAGGAGATCTTCCAGAGACTGTACCCTTCCTTTACGTCCATGAAGCTGTCCACACGCTCCCGGTCATCGCGGCTCAGGCGCCTGATGCTGTTCTCGAACATGATGGGGGCTCCGAAACGGTAATGGAGGATGCCTCCCACTTCGTTGATCCAGTAGTTGGCTTCGTCCGCATTCGTTCCGATTATCATATCCACGTTCGAAGTCGCCCCCGTCCTGTACGGCTCATAAGGATCTTCAGGGATGAGCACTCCGTCACGCTGCGGAAAGTTGTTGTAGGCGTTGAGTTTTTTGTTTATCCTCATGAGATCCTCTTCCGAAAGCTTCATGAGGTCATCCATCGACGCAGCGCCTGATTCCTTGATCAGACGTTTGGTGAACGGAGCGCATTCCTCTTTCGAGAACGTAAGGGCAACGGACCCGCTCTGGGCGATCACCCTTCTGAACAGGCCCCTGGCCTCAGGGATCCCCGGCAGCAGCGAAACGCTGCCCCCTCCGGCAGATTCGCCGAAGATCGTCACGAGGTCCGGGTCGCCGCCGAAAGCTCCTGCATTCCTTTTTACCCATTTCAGCGCCTCGATCTGGTCCCAGAGGCCCAGGTTCGGAGCATCGGGAAAGGCTTCGCCTCCGGGAACTGAGGAAAAATCGACGAACCCCATGAGACCGACCCTGTAGCCGGCAGTTATCAGTATAATGTCGGGATGGGCCTTAGCGAAATTCATCCCGTCATAGATGGGATCAGCCGTTCCGCCCCAGCCGTAGCTGCCGCCGTGGAAGAACACCATGACGGCTTTTTTCGTCCCGGTGTTCTCTCCCGTCCATACGTTCAGGTACAGACAGTCCTCGCCCTGCACGTAATATGATGCGCGCTCAGTCTCCCATTCGGTCTGGATCGGCGTTTTGCCGTTATACAGCGCTTCGAAAACGCCGTTCCCCTCCGGTGCCTGAACGGTTTTTTTCCACCGGAGCTCCCCGGTGGGAGGACATGCGAAGGGTATTCCCCTGAAAGCAAGGACGCCTTCGCTCCGTGTGCCCACAAAAGTACCGTTGTCACACCTGGCCGCAAGTGAATGGTCATAATCTCCGCAGATCGGACGGTTCTCGCCCCATCTGCTCCGTATAGCGGATCTGATATCCTTTATCTTTTCCATCTGAAGACGCTCTTGATGGTCTGGAAGAAGTTCCTCTTATCCTTGATCTTCTTCGTAAGCTCTCCGATGGTGACGTCGGACTGTGAGTTGTGCGTGACCATGGCATGAGCCAGTCTGACGAATATATCCTTGAAGTGTTCTATGCTTGCCTGCTCATAACGACTGGCGGCAAAGTCGATCATCAGCTGCAGGCCGTCCGACCCGTCCAGGATCTCCATATCCAGGATCGTCTGTGACGCCGCCTGGTTCTGGCGGACATCGACCATCTCGAAATCGAATCCGTCCATTCCGCTCATATCACGGATATCCTGCTGGTACAGCAGATATGCCGACTCGCCTTTGGCCACCTGGTTGTGGCTGTCCACGTAAGGATAGCAGCTGTGCTCTATGCCCTTCTGGACCTGTTCGTGAACGTCCGCGAACACATCGCGCAGCGTCAGCGAGTCTTTGAACCTGATGCCCACTGGCAGGTCGCGGAACAGAAGTCCCACGCTGCTCATCATCTGCACGTCCTCGCGCCCGTTGTAGATCCACGACAGTTTGATGTCCGGAGTCTCGTTGTATACGGAGATCGCCAGAGCCGCCACCGTGATGAAGAACTCGTTGCGGCTGATCTTGTAGGCGCGCTCCATGGCATTCATCTGAGGCTGTTCGATACCCAGGTCCGCAAACAGCTCTCCCATATGGTTCTCACGGGATTCGTGATCGATCTTCGGATAGCTGGACCAGTTCACGCTTTCATACCTGTCCTCGAAGTACTTCTTAGATTCCTCATAGAACGGGGTATGTTTGGCCTCTTCCCTGCGCTGCAGCATCAGGTAATAGTAGTCTTTGTCGAGATCTATGGCCATATATGCCTTGCCCACGTCTCCCATGAACACCTTGAGGCTGGTGCCGTCGAACAGTGAATGGTGCACGTCGAAGAACACGTATCCTGCCTTCTCCGTCTCGAATATGCGGCAGCGGAAGAGCTTACCGCCCACGATCTTGAACGGGTATACCAGCATGTCCTTGACATACTTGAACTCGAACTCGGTCAGCTGTTCCACATGGATGTCCTGGAAAAGCTCGGGCGTATATCTCTGCACAAGCTCGCCGTCGTCATTGTAGGCGAACGTGGTCAGGAGAGCCGGATGGTTGCGGATGGCCGCGCCCATGGCCTCGGCAAGGCGTTCCAGATCGAACAGTTCCTTGTCGACCTTCATGACGGAGAACAGGTTATACATGGTGGAACCGGGAGTGTACAGCTGGTAGTCTATCATATACAGCTGCTCCGTGGTGAGAGGATGCTCTATCTTGAGAGCGGCGTCGTTCTTTTCGTCCGGATCCACGCCGTCGTCATTCTCATGCATCTTCACATACAGCTCTGCTATCTTCTCGGGAGTCCTCCCGCGGAAGATCTCGCTGGCGTTCAGGCCCGGGAGATCGCACTCTGTGATCATCTGTATCGATGCAAGGGAATCTCCGCCCATCTCGTAAAAGTCGTCATGTATCCCGACCTGGCTCAGCTTGAGGACCTTGGCCATCGCGTCGCAGAGTTTTTCCTGGATCTCATTTTCGGGAGCAACATAATCGGATCTGAAGTCATCGATCTTCGGCTTCGGCAGAGCTTTTCTGTCAAGCTTCCCGTTCGGTTTCAGGGGAACAGAGTCGATCTTCACATAGTATGCCGGTATCATGTAGTAAGGAAGACGTTTCATGAGTTCCTGGCGCATGTGCTCGGTGTTCACCTGCACGTCTGCGGTATAATACGCGCAGAGGAAGCTCTTTCCGTTCTCCTCGAATCCCTTCGCGGCAGCCCAGTCGATGCCCAGGACCTGCTTTACGGCAGCCTCGATCTCAGCGGGCTCAATGCGGTTACCGTTGATCTTGATCATGTCTCCGCTGCGGCCGAGGAGCACATAGTTGCCGTTCTCGTCCCTGCGGGCCAAGTCTCCGGTATGGTACAGCCCGTTGACGAATGCCTTCTCTGTCTCGGCAGGCAGGTTGATGTATCCGCGTACGTAGGGGTTTATGAAGCAGAGCTCGCCGATCTCGCCGTCCTCTGCTTCCCTGCCGTCCTCCGTTATGAGAGTTATCTTGGTCTCGACTTCAGGCTTTCCTATGGGACATGTCTCATAGGGCTTGTCGATCTTGAACACGCCGATCGCGAATCCGCTCTCGCTGGCGGCATAGATATTTATGAGCTCCACATTCTTGTTGTATATGTTGTTTGCGGGCTCACTGCCCACGAACAGCATCCTGAGGAACGGACCCGTCTTGTTGCCGAGCATCCTCACGTATGAAGGCGTCAGGAAAGTGATGGTGATCCTTTTTGCAAGGAACAGCTTTGCCAGGGCCCCCGGATTCTTTATCGTCGCATAGGAAACGATATAGTTCTTCCCGCGGAAGACGTTGAGTCCGCAGAGGATGACTATGACGGTAGCCACGAAGTTCATGGGAGCGAGAGTCGCGAGACGGTCCTTCTCATTGAAGGGGATGATCCCGCCCGGTCGTATGGACTGGATGGCCCGCTCCAGGTTCCCGCGCTCGTGCAGCACGCCCTTCGGGTTCCCGGTGGTGCCGGATGTGTAGATCGCATATGCGGCATCGTGGTCGTCTGCCGGCTCGTACCCTGACAGAGGCTCGTACGCCATGACCGCGTCCCAGTTGGCGGAGCTGAGCTCCAGCTTGCATCCGCAGTCCTCGCGGATGTACGCTATCCTGTCGGGAGCATATGTGTCCTCGACAAGCGCCCATGCCGCGCCCGCCTTCCAGATCCCTATCATGGCGATGACGGGAAGTACTCCTCTCGGCAGGTTTATGAGGACAAAATCCTCTTTTCCGACCCCGCTCGATTTCAGCCAGCTGTAGATCCTGCCGGACATATCGTCCAGCTTCGCGTAGCTTATCCCTTTCGCGTGTGATTCATCGAAAAGGATCTCTGCGTCCGGGTCTTCGTGGGTATAGCGCTGCAGTCTTTCAAGTATCTCGCTCATTTTCGGCTTCCTCTCGTTATATATGTTCTTTTTATTTTTTCTCTTTCTCGGTCCGTCTGACCCTCACCGTTATCTCCGGCGTCCCGTATTCCGGATTGAAGAGACCGGCTATGTTTTTCTCATACCATCCCCTGATCTCATCATCCGTCATCTCGCATTTTTCCCCGGACGTCCTGACAGTGACGGTCACCAGCTGTTCCTCCTCCGCTGCCGCGGGGATGTATCCCGGGGCCTCATCGCGTATCTTCCGGAGCGTATCCGCCAGGACTTCCACCCTGAGTCGTTCCGTGAACCCGGTCACTTTCGCCTCATCGGTGCCGTATGTCTTGTTGAGCTCATATTCCAGCCCGGTCCATGTGCCGATCGGTGACTCGTTGTGCTGAATGACAGCCTCCAGCTTGTCGAAGCATTTGTACAGCCGGGCCTCTTTCGTCTCCAGGGCGTTCATCTCTGCGTAAAGCTCCTTCATCCTTCCGCGGAGCTCTTCCGGCAGCTCATCCACCCAGCGGTCCAGAAGCATGTCCTCTTTTGCCACGTCACCCGACGTCTTGTCGAACGAGGGTATGTCCCCCGTGAAGCATTCCCCCAGATCGTGGATGAGGCACATGTCCATAACCCTGTCCATGTCCGTGTCAGGGAACTCGTCCTTCAGCAGAAACGCCATCAGCGTGAGCCTCCAGCTGTGATCCGCCACGCTCTCAGGCCTGCCCTTTGAGGTGGTGCAGTGTCTCACGGTGTCCTTCAGGCGTTCGGCCACATGGAGTATTTCAAGCAGTTCTCTGGGTCCCATACTGTGTCTCCTTTATATGATGGCAGGCGAACATGTCATGAAATAGCCCGCCTCTTTTTTCATTCCGAGCGTATATATCTCGTCAGCGCGCCTCAGCATTGCGTACTGGTCCGCGGCCTCTTCGCTGAGGAACGACGTATCCGACGGCTTCGTTATGACGCTGATCCCCGTATCCTTCCTTATGCTTCCGAGATACTCTCTCCCTTTCGCATCCGCTGCCAGGAGCATGGTATACAGGGGAGCCTCTTCTTTTCCGGTCGCTCCTGTGAAACTGAAGAGCAGTTCCCGCCTTATCCTTGAAAGAGTGTACTTCTTCGTCGGAAGGTCCCGGATGAAATCAGCCGGGCAGGAACTTTTCCTCGCTATCTTCGATGCGTAGCTCATGATCCCTTCCCCGTCCCGCAGTCCGCGGCACATGATGAAAAGGTACTCATCGAAGAATCCCGGCTCGACAGGGATCAGGCCCGAGAACAGTTCTCTCGCACACCCGGGGATATGTCCGCCGGTATTGTCGATCCCGCCGTCCAGGATCAGTCTTCTAAGATCCGAAGCGGAAAGGCATACCGGGTCTCTCTTTACGATATTGAAGTCATATATCGAATTCTTCCTGCCCCACCGGATGTATTCCGCGCCAAGCTTGTCGTTTTTCCCGAGCGCCGAGCCAAGCCCGCACTCCGACATCGCAGCATCGAAGATCTCCGCCGAGCCCATTGAAGGAAATTCGGCCTCAAGGCGCTTCTGTATGACCGCGAAATCCGCTGAATCCTTGATGTCCGCAGCCTTCTCCAGCGTATCGGGCTCACCGCATTCCGATCCGAACGTCATGGATGAGCATCCGAGGGAAGAAGCGATATATGCGCCGGCGGAAGCATATCCCTCTGCTCCCATGCAGCTCCATGGGAAAGGAAGCTCCACCACCAGATCGGCACCGGCCGCAAGAGCCGCGGCGGCCCGGGAATACTTGTCGAACAGCGCTGGTTCGGCCCGCTGGGTGAAGTTGCCGCTCATGACAGCGATCACGACACCGGACCCCGATCCCGCTTCACGCATGACCTTCAGATGACCGTTGTGGAGGGGATTCAGCTCACATACCACCGCTGATGCGCGGCAGCCGGACAGGTTCTGTTTTTCTGACATTTTTGTCTTGTATTTTCTCCTGCTTTACTCTATAATATTATAGTCTTTGAAAAACACCATGTCAAACACATTCGGAGGATTATCATCATGAAAGTTTTAGTCGTCAACGCAGGGTCCTCATCCCTTAAGTATCAGCTTTTCGATACGGCCACGGAGTCAGTCCTGGCGAAGGGCATCTGCGAAAGGATAGGCATCGACGGAAGGATCGAGCACAGGAAAGGCGAGAACGGGGAAAAGGTAAAGGCCGAATACAGCATGCCTGACCACGCGGTCGCAACAGAGATCGTCATAAAGTATCTGACGGATCCCGAACTGGGAGTCATCTCCGACATGAGCGAGATCGAGGCTGTCGGCCACCGCATAGTGCACGGCGGTCCGTACTTCTTTGAGTCCGTTCTCCTCGATGACGAGGTCCTTGCGAAACTGGAGCTCTGCCGCGACTTTGCTCCTCTCCACACCGGCGCCCACATCATGGGCATCAAGGGCTGCCTCGCGGTAATGCCCGACACGCCGCAGGTGCTCGTATTCGACACCGCGTTCCATCAGACCATGCCCGTGCAGGCTTACACGTACGGCATCTCCTACGATCTTGCCCAGAAATACAAGATCAGAAGGTACGGCGCTCACGGAACGTCCCACAGATACGTGTCCAGGGAAATGGCGAAACTGCTTGACAAGCCCCTTGAGGAGACCAAGATCATAACCTGCCACATCGGCAACGGCTCATCCATATCCGCGGTACTCGGCGGAAAGTGCATAGACACGTCCATGGGACTCACTCCCCTTGACGGCGTCATGATGGGGACCAGATGCGGAGCCATCGACCCGGCCATCGTTCCCTTCCTCATGGAGAGAGAAGGCTGGACTCCCAAGGAAGCCGATGATTACATGAACAAGAAATGCGGATTCCTCGGCGTATCCGGCATATCCTCCGACAGCCGCGACATCGAGGCAGCCATACTCGAAGGAAACGAGAGAGCGTACATAACCGCATCCACTCTGGCATACCAGGTGAAGAAGTACATCGGTGCATACACGGCCGCCATGAACGGTCTTGACGCCGTGGTGTTCACCGCCGGCATGGGCGAGAACAACCCAGAGCTCAGGGAGCGCGCCTGCACCAACATGAGCTTCTACGGCATCGAGATCAACAAGGAGCTCAACGCAGTGACCCATCACCAGCCCAACACCGTCGAGATCTCCACTCCCGAATCCAGAGTCAAGGTCTATGTCCTTCCCACGAACGAGGAACTCATGATCGCTTCCGATACCGAAGAGATCGTCAAAAAACTGAAATAAGGCGGAAAAATCCGAAAGCTCTGCTTTTCTGGTGAAAGGCAGGGCTTTTTCTTTTCCCTTGCTGTTCACTTGCGCTGAAATTTGTGGTATAATGAAATTTGTGAAAATATGGGCACAGAGAAACATGCCAGAGAAAGGTTTTACATATATGTGCGGTTTCGTAGGCTTTACCGGTATCATCGACAAGCGTGAGGACACAATAAGGAAGATGGCTGACAGGATCATACACAGAGGTCCTGATTCCGACGGCTATCATATAAGCGGCACCACGGATGAGGACAGCATAACCCTGGGGTTCAGGCGCCTGTCCATCATCGACCTGGAAGACGGCTCCCAGCCCATGTACAACGAGAACGGCGACGTGGTGCTTGTGTACAACGGAGAGATATACAATTTCATGGACCTGAGAGACGAGCTCATCTCGAAAGGCCATGTATTCAAGACCAGATGCGACTCGGAAGTGCTCGTCCACGGGTACGAGGAATGGGGCGAGAAACTGGCTGAAAAGCTCAGAGGAATGTTCGCCTTCGTCATTTGGGATTCGAGGAACCGGACCATATACGGGGCAAGAGACCCCTTCGGGATAAAGCCCTTCTACTATTACAGGGCTGAAAGCGGGCACTGGCTGTTCGGCTCGGAGATAAAGAGCTTCCTGGATCATCCGGAGTTCAAGCCCGAAGTCAACGAGAAGGCTCTCAGACCCTACCTGACTTTCCAGTACTCGTCCATGCCGGAGACGTTCTTCAAGAACACGTACAAACTGCCGGCTGCCCACTATTTCACCCTTAAGGACGGTGAAATGAATACCGTGCGCTTCTGGGATGTGGATTTCTCGAAGAAGACTTCCCTTTCCTATGACGAATGCGCCGAACAGATAGACAAAAGGATCCATGAATCCGTGAACGCGCACCGGATAGCGGACGTCAAAGTAGGATCATTCCTCTCCGGCGGCGTGGACTCCTCGTACATAACGGCAACCCTCATGCCGGACAACACTTTCTCCGTTGGTTTCGACGAAAAGAAATTCGATGAGACATCCGAAGCCAAGGAACTGTCCGAGAGACTGAAGATCAACAACTATCTGAAACACATAACCGCCGAGGAATGCTTCGAGGCGTTCCCGGACATCCAGTATCACATGGACGAGCCCCAGTCCAATCCATCGTCCGTGCCGCTGTATTTCCTCGCCAAGCTGGCCGCGGAACACGTGACCGTGGTCCTTTCCGGTGAAGGTGCCGATGAGATATACGCCGGATACGAATGGTATGACGAACCGTCTGCCATGAGAAGATACAAAAAGCTGCCGAAAGGCCTTAGAAAGGGGCTTGCCAACCTTTCGTCAAAGCTCCCGTACTTCAAAGGTCACGACTTCATAATCAAGGGCAGCGGCATACCTGAGAAGTATTTCATCGGTCAGGCCCTGGTGTTCCCCGAGAACGAAGTCGACTCCGTACTGAAGGAGAAATACAGATGCGGCCCCAAAGCCAGCGAAGTTGCGGCAGACGTGTACGCCAGGACCGAAGGCCTGTCCGAACTTGAGAAGAAACAGTATCTCGACATGAACCTGTGGCTGCCGGGAGACATCCTCCTGAAAGCCGACAAGATGAGCATGGCCCATTCGCTGGAGCTCAGAGTCCCGTATCTCGACAAGATCGTGATGGCTGAGGCGCAGCAGTTGCCCAGCGAATACAAGATAGACGGAAAAGATACAAAGGCGGTCCTCAGGACCGCTGCAAACAAGACCCTTCCCGACGAGTGGGCGCACCGTCCCAAGAAGGGATTCCCGGTGCCCATCAGGAAATGGCTCAGGGAAGACAGATACTATGAACTGGTAAAGGGATATTTCACTTCCCCGGCCGCCGAGGAGTTTTTCGACACCAAGGCGCTGATGAAACTTCTTGACGATCACAAAAACGAGACAGCGAACAACCAGAGGAAGATCTGGACTGTCTACACATTCCTCGTATGGTATGAACAGTTCTTCGGAGGTGTGAGGAAAAATGCCTGACAGAGAGATAATACCCGTGCTTCTCGGCGCGGATCTGAACTGCTACAACGTGGCAAGAGCCTTCCATATGAAATACGGCGTCATATCGAACGCCTTCGGAAGATATGCTGTCTCTGCCACAAAATACTCAAGGATAGTAAACTTCCACCAGGTCTCCGACATAGACAATGACAAGGTCATGCTGAAGAAGCTGACTGAATTCGCGAATGAACACAAAGGCGCGAAGCTCGTGCTGTTCGGATGTACCGACGACTATGCCGCCATGATCATCCGTAACAAGGAGGCTCTGCGGGATTATATAACCCCGTACCCTTCAGTGGAGATACTCGATTCCATTTCCAAGAAAGCTGAATTCTATGAATTCTGCGAGAAGAAAGGGATCCCGTATCCCGCGACCGTAGTCATCTCTGAGAAGACGGCCGTTCCGGAGCTTCAGCCGGATGTTCTCGGATTCGGATATCCCATCATCGTGAAGCCTTCCTCCAGCGTGATCTACTGGAAGCATCCCTTTGACGGAATGAAGAAGGTCTATGTGGCAAAGAGCCCCGAAGACGCATCGAAGATCATAGATGACATCTACTCGTCGGGATACGATGACAGGATCATACTGCAGGAATTCATCGGGGGAGGAGACTCCCAGATGAGAGTCCTCACTACCTTCTCCGACAGAAAAGGAAATGTCCGCGCAATGTGGCTGGGCCATACAATGCTCGAAGAGCATACACCCAAAGGCCTCGGCAACCACGCCGCGATCATAATCGAGCCGATCGAGAAGCTTCCCGTTGCCGGAAAGATAAAGGAGATGCTGGAGGAATCCGGGTACACCGGGTTCGCAAACTTCGATATCAAGCTGAGGCAGGGGACGGATGACGATTTCCGGGTGTTCGAGATAAATCTTCGCCAGGGCAGAAGCAACTTCTATCTCACGTCCAGCGGCATGAACGTCGCCGAACTGGCCTGCGAGGTGTACGAGTCCGAGGGAGACGACTGCCGGATGAGCAGTGAAAACTTCTTCTGGCACCATATACCGAAGAACGTGGCATACACGTACACTGAGGACAAAGCGCTGGTCGAGCTGGCAAAGAAACTTGACCGGGAAGGAAAAAGCTCTTCCTCACTGTGGTACAAGCCCGATCTTCTCTCGCCGCTGCGCTTCGCGTGCGTTTCGGAACAGATGAGAAGACAGAACGAAAAGTATAAAAAGTACTATCCGAAAGCAGAATCTGATAAGTAAAGGTGTTCTATGGCTAAAAAGAGAAAACTGCTGGGTATACTCGGGGGGCTGGGCCCTCTCTCGAGCGCATACTTCTATGAGCTGATAACCGAACATACCCTGGCTGAAAGGGATCAGGATCACATCGACATAATACTGTCAAGCCGCGCCACGACGCCCGACCGCACGGACTTCATCCTCGGCAGGTCGAAGGATTCTCCCCTGGGCTACATGGTAAGCGACGCTAAATCCCTGGAAGTATACGGCGCCACTGCCATCGTCATACCGTGCAACACTGCTCACTACTTCATTGACGAGGTAAGGACCAGCGTGAACGTCCCGGTCCCGAGCATCATTACGGAGACGGCGCTCCAGATCAAAAAATGCGGGTTCAGGAAACCGGCTATCCTCGCCACCGAAGGCACAATACTGTCCGGCAGCTACCAGCGCGAGTTCGAATCCATGGGCATGGAATACGGGATCCCCGACAAAGAGACCCAGGACAAGATCTCCCACCTCATATACGGCAAAGTCAAGGCAGGCGTTGTCCCGGAGCCCGAAGAACTCTATGAAGCGGCAGGGCATATGCTTGAGAACGGCTGCGACTGCGCGATCCTCGGATGCACCGAGCTCTCGCTGATCGGGCGCAAAATGAAAGAAAACACCAGATACATTGATTCACTCACTGTTCTGGCAAACACATCGATAAAGCTGATGGGTCACAAGACCGTCGGCATGCCTTCCTATTGTCTGGACTAGAAGAAAGGCCTATCATGAGACTTGACAAACTGCTGAAGTCGGAAAAAAACGAGATCATCGGCCGGGATCTGGATCAGGAGATCTCAGCCATCACATTCGATTCGAGGAAAGCGGGCGCCGCTTCCCTGTTTTTCTGTCTCCGCGGAGCAAAAGCAGACGGTCACATGTTTGCCGGAGATGCCTATGAGAACGGCTGCAGGGCCTTTGTCTGCGACCATCCCGTTGATCTGCCGGCCGACGCAGTCCAGGTCATCGTCGGGGACACAAGACGAAGCCTTTCTTCCGTTTCATCCGTTTTCTACGGTGACCCGTCATCAAAGCTCTCTGTAATCGGGATAACCGGGACCAAGGGCAAGACCTCGACTGCAGTATACATAAACGGCATTCTAAACGGATACGGGAAAAAGTGCGGCTATATCGGGACCATCGGCGTGTGGATCGGAGAGCACAGATACAGTACCCCCAATTCAACGCCCGAAAGCTGTGAGGTCCAGAAATACCTGGCAGAGATGGTCGATGAGGGGATCGAATACGCGGTGATCGAAGTATCGTCACAGGCTCTGGTGACCCACAGGGTGGACGACGTTCATTTTTCCGTTGTCATGTTCACTAACCTGTCCCCGGACCATATAAGCCCGGTGGAACATGCTTCATTCGAGGAATACAGAGAAGCAAAAAAGAAGCTTTTCAGCTCCTTCTCTTCAGACTGTATGATATATAACGCAGATGACCCGGCAGCGGATTTCATGACAGACGGTTACATCGGGAAAGTGATCCCCGTATCCGGATCAGAATGTGAAAACGGATATTCCGTCTCTGGAATAAAGTCATACAAGGATGAATCATCTCTGGGAGTCAAATTCAGACTGGAACGTAAAGGACACACAACACCCGTACGTATCAGATGCCCCGGAGATTTCAGTGCATACAACGGGACATGCGCCATCGCGGCATGTGAAGCCTGCGGTGTCCCCGTTGCAGATTCAGCATGCCTGATAGGCGGCATTTCCGTTCCCGGACGGTTCGAGATAGTATCTTCATATGAAGGCGCGCTATATATAATCGATTATGCCCACAACGGAGTCAGCCTTGAACATGCCCTCGGAGTACTGAGACAGTATTCTCCAAAAAGGCTCATATGCGTCTTCGGATGCATCGGCGGGCGGGCATTCACCCGAAGGGATGAAATGGCAAGGATCTCTGACGAACTGGCAGATTATACCATAATAACTTCCGACAATCCTGACTTCGAGTCCCCGGAAACGATAGCTGAGGACGTGGTGAATCGGCACAGGCGCGAAAAGCCCTATTGCATCATGACCGACCGTGAACAGGCTGTACGAAAGGCAGTCGACATGTCCCGGGACGGTGACATCGTCCTCTTCGCGGGGAAAGGACACGAGAACTATCAGCTGATCGAAGGCCGGAAGATCCCCTTTTCCGAAAAGGAGATCATTCTCGACGAAATCTCGAAGATATCGGGCTGATCCTAAACCGTATACATGACGATTAGCGCAGCAGCGTCGAAGCTGCTGCTTTTTCTTCTCAGCAAAAAAGGAGCCGCGGATGCTGCTCCTTTTCCGTATTTCGTATTGTTGCCGTCCCGTCAGATCATTTGAGGACGTTATATGCCCTGTAAACTATAAGGATCGCCTGTTCCACCGTCAGATCCCCTCCGGGGTTGAACTTGTTGTTGCCGACTCCCTTGATGATGCCGTTGTACACGGACCATCCCAGTTCAGGATCCGCCCAGGCGTAATTGTCGGTTATATCCGTAAAATCATGTGTGTAGCCTTCGGTCTGGTGGCCCATGACCCCTGCGATCCTGTTGATTATCGCAGTTATCTGGGCTCTCTTCAGATTACCGTCAGGAGTGAACTTGGTAGCGCTCGTTCCCTTTATTATCCCGAGGGCGTTGGCAGCGAGAACATTGGGATCCACCGTGTCGGTGAACACGTTGTCTCCTACCGAGACGCCTTTCGCTGATATGATCTCATATACCGTGCTGCCAGAGGATTTCTCAAGCAGATTGATGAAGAGCTTCGCGACCTGCCCTCTCTTTACAGGAGAGGTAAAGTCTTTCCGGAGCTCCTCGGGGACAAGTCCCGCCTTGACAGCGGCTTCCACTTCTTCCTTTGCCCAGGAAGACACCCCCTCAAGCTGCGTGCCTGACTCCGTGCCCTGGCTTCCCTGCTCCGGATCGGTCAAGAGGACCTCGGTCAGATCCTTATCCAGTTTCGGCACGATGACGAAACCGCAGTCCGTGCATACCTGGGGCGCTTCCTCGGTGGCTGCGGGGCCGGGATTGTGGGGAATGATATCGGACAGGCTTCCGCAGGAAGCGCAGATCCTGGCATGGCCGTTCTCATCACAGTAGTCCCATGTTCCTGACCAGCTGTGTACGTGGCTGTAATCGAGCATGTCGCGGGTCACGGTGAACTCCTCCGAATACACCGTCTTCGTATCTGACGTGCCGGTGCTGTATTCAAGGAAAATACAGTATATCGACACGTCTTCACCGGCGTTGGCCGGCTCAGTCAGATATATCCAGTAGTTTCCGTCGCTGGTCTGGTCCGGCGTCCGGTAATCGATGCCTTCCATACTGGACCAGTGATCCCTGTGCATATCCTTGTTCAAGCTCCATTCTTCCAGCATATCAGGGTAATTGAAATTGAATATGATCTTGCAGGACTCGTTTTCCGTGGCGGGGATCACCTCGGGTCCAACAGTGAATGCGTAATCCGGTGTATCGACCCACCGGATCTCAAATGGCTCGGAATCCACCCGGATATTACCGAATCCGGCTGTCACCCGGACAGTCTCGTTGCCTCCGGATGTCCTGCCGGGGATATATGCCCGGTAATCCCAGCCGCTTCCGGCAGGCATCTTGTAGTAATTGGATCCTTCAAGTCTCGTCCAGGCCTGGATCTCCTGGCCGCCGCGTATGGTGGTTACCAGATGCTGTACCTCGACATAATCCGGCGTCTTGTTGTAACTTAGGTAGATGGCAGTGGACCGTCCCGTGAGGAGGTCCGGTTCTGCGAGTTGCGCCCCGGTCAGGAACGGAGCACTTTCAATGGTGATGCCGTGAGGCAGGCCTATGTCCTCGAAATCGGTGTTTCGGGGATCCACAAGCTTTCCGTCCATGTACATCTTCGCGTTCTCGGGCAGTATCCTGCTTACAGGCAGGTCTTTGCTGTTCGGGTCCAGTTCCCAGTTGCGGTTAATCTTGTTCCAGTAAGTGTAGATCGTGGAACACAGCATAATACCGCCTTTGTAGGTCCCACCGTTCAGAACGGGAATCGGCACCCTGTCCGGACTGTCAGTTCCGTGCGAATAGAAGTAGACCGAAAACGCGTCGCCGTCGAAGTCCCCTCCGTTTATATTGAGATTATCCGCGGCGGTGAGATCTCCGAGACCGATGGATGAAACGTATTTTCTGCAGTGATTGTCGAATATATTGTCACGGCAGAAGCATTTCGCGGTGAAATGCCCTCTGTTGATCACAGGTCTGCAACCTGTGAACCCTACGGCGGAGCGGGTGTACGGGTTTCTCGCGTCCCAGTAAGGATCGCCGTTGGAATCAAGGCCCTGCATTTCGCCCAGCAGGACGTCGGTAACTATGAAATTCCTGCTTTCCGTGTACATATAGTAGGATCCGCCGTCGATTATTACTTTCGGGATGGCGTCTTTATATGTGACCCGTTCTCCCGGTATGTTAGCAACATCGCGTATATACGTGGCGTTTATGCTGACTGCGTTGGCAGGGCCGTCGCAGTACTGCCCTGAATTGAGGGAAACGCCGCCTCCGCCGGCCGAGTCAGTGATCCGGAACGTGAATTCCCTGACGGCACCGTATTGCAGGTTGATATTCAGGGTGGCCCACGCCTTGTTGAACTCATCGTCCATGGCCATGATCGTCCCGCGTATCTGATGCCCGTTCAGATCGAGCGTCGTAGTGGTGCCGGCCCAGGCATAGATCAGGGCAGGTTCCCGACCGACCTCGGAATTCCCGACGCTTATGTCCGCCGTGAGTCTTATGAAGCATGACTGGGGATGATAATCGTTCTCCCACCATTTATGCTTTTCCAGAGCGTCGATCAGTTCTCTCCTGCTCGAAACCTCGATATAGTCCCATCCGGCCGGGACAGCCACGTCTCCGGTCCTGTACGGATCGCTGCTGTCCGCCGCTGACGCTGACAGGATCAGCCCTGAGAGCATCACTGCACAGAGCAGCAGAGTGATTATTCTTTTTTTCATAGGTCCCCCTCCTGCGTTTAATCGATATTTATGTTTGCCCGTGCCATTATTTCGCGCTTTCCACCATCCTGACGATGGCGTCCACGCTTCTCCAGGTGTCCCCGGGCACCTGAGTAGGCTGGATCTCTATCCCGAATTCGTCCTCCAGCCGGATTATAAGGTTTATGAAGGCCAGGGAGTCCAGGATATCTTCCTCTATCAGGTCGGTATCAGGCGCGTCCCTCAGTTCTTCATATTCCGTTAGCTGTACTATGATGTCAATTATCTTTTCCTTCATGACAATGGTGAATCAGTGCCCTGACGTCTGTCTTCCCGTTACCGTCAAGGGGTATCTCCTTTACTATCTTTACAGTCGGGACCATGTATCCGGGCAGGTACCTGCCCGCGTAGCGCCGCAGGTCTGATGAAGTCACATCCCGGTCCCGGGACAGTATGACATAGGCGATGATCCTTTCCGTCTTCCCTTCACTGTCTTTTGCCGCCACCACGGCGGATCTCTCCACCGCCTCATGGCTGTCAATGACCCTTTCGATCTCGGCAGGCTCGATCCTGTACCCCCTGAGTTTTATCTGGCGGTCTTTTCTTCCGACGTAGTAGATCCTTCCGTTTTTCCTGTAAGCCAGATCCCCGGTCAGATAAGCTCTCACGCCACAGAGGTCCGTGAATCCCCCCTGACCGTCAAGGTATCCTTTCCCGACACTGTCACCGGCTATGAAAATCTCACCAGTCTCTTCACCGGTGACCTCTTTCATGTCTTCGCCGACGATGCGGATCTCCACCCCGGGTTTCGGGTCGCCGATGGAGATCTCTTCCCCGGGAAAGACTTCCGCTCCGGTCACGGCAAAAGTGCATTCCGTGGGACCATAGCAGTTGATTATGCTGATCTTGCCGAACCTTTCGTACAGCCTCGCCACGGTCTTCTCCGTGAGCTTTTCGCCGCAGAACAGGATCTTTTCAAGTTCCGGCATCAGTTTTCTGCCGAAAGAACTGTCAGCCATCAGGTATTCCGCGAACGAAGGAGTCATCACCGCGAGTCCCGCCCTGCTTCTCCTGAGTTCCGCAAACAGCGCGGGAAAGTCCTTCTGGGTGTCCCCGTCGATCACGTAGTGCATGCTCCTTGTCAGAAGCGGCAGATAGATATCCGCCACCGACAGATCGAAGGAGTAGTTGGCCTGGTTCAGCACCGTTTTCCCGCTTACCCCGCAGAACTCCGTCAGCCATTCCGTGCAGCTTTTGAGGTTGCCGTATGTGATCTGCACACCTTTAGGTTCTCCAGTGCTTCCGGAAGTAAATATGACATATGCCACATCTTCCTCATGAATGCATACGTCCGATATATCTTCGAATCCGTCTTCATCCATAACGGGAATGATATTCTCATCTATGATCATGGCAGGCTGCGCCTGCGATATTATTCTCTTCCTTCTTTTTTCCGGAATGGAGACATCAAGAGGTACGTATGTCATACCGGAACACAGGCACGCAAGAAAAGAGGCGACCATATAGATCTCTTTGTGACCGGATACCGCTATCCGGTCATGTCTTTTGCACCTGTCAAGCAGATATGATCTTATGTTGCAAACATATCTGTAGAGGTCCCTGTTTGTGTATACCATGTCTCTGATCTGATAGCATTCGTCATCGGGAAAGCTTTTCAGATTCTCAAGTATTCTCTCAAGCATGATTGTTATTCTCTGATCTGGTCTTTCGGCATAAGGTCATAGTCATACATGACCTTAGAATGGTTGTCCAGGATGAGTTCTTTTGCCTTTACCTCTTTTGTCGTTCTGTCCGTGATTATCCGGTATACCTTGCTGTTCCTGTAGAACTTGCCGTCGGACTCACGGGCATAATGACTGTCTTCCTCCACCAGCCTGTACCTGTCGGGAAGTTCCGCTGTGCCCCTTATTTCCCCGTACAGAAAAGTATCGTCAAGCCATATCCTTATCTGCACAGGATACTCCGTAGTGTTTTTGAATCTGTAGTCGATCGATTTGTATGCTATGGATGTTCCCGTCCCGAAAGGCGCTCTTCTTCTCTCATCCGGGAACAGCGCATCGGAATGATGGTGAAGCTCAGTCACGGTAAGAGGCGTGTGTAGCACCAGCCAGTGGATCATGTTGGCCATCTGGCACATGCCGCCCCCGACATCCTGCATCATCTTCCCGTTGCTGATCATAAGCCCGTCCAGATATCCTTTTTTACGTGTAGTCTTTCCCACCAGTTTCCAGAATGAGAATTCCTCGCCCGGCTTCACGATTATTCCGTCGATCTTCTCACTCGCGAGCTGAAGGTTGACTACCTTGTTTTTCTGCAGCTGCATGTCTACGCCGTGCAGCTTTCTGATGAGGATCTTGCTGTCGCCCTTCCATATGTATTCCAGATTCTCTTTGTCCTTTTCTACTGCAAAACGTCTTCCGGCAAGAAGGTCTTTAAGTTCTTTCTTTCTTGCCTCTTTGAACAGAGATATACTGTATGCCACAGGCCCGTATTCACAAAACAGCTTTCTCCCCATTGTGTACCCCATCTACCTTATGTTTGGCCACCTATAGTCATAGCGCTCATTTTTGGAAAGATCCAGTTCTATTCCGTTTATGACAACGACTGAATCGCTGAGCCACGATATATCGGCCTCGTGCTCATGATACTGAAAATATATTTGCTTTCTGTAACTGCCGTCGATGATGAAGGCTCTGACGGCCCAGTCCGAAGTTGCGCCGCCTGAATACAGTCTGGCTTCGATACGGTAGCACCGGCCCTCCGGAGACTCTGAAGTTGCGATCACTTCTCCCTCTTCGGGTGTGAGCAGTATTTCGACTATCCTGGCTATTGCTCGAAGATCCGTATCCTCGCCTCTTGCCGTTCTCACGATCTCCACAGTGAATTTTCCTGCACAGAATCCCGCCAGTCCGCTCAGCAGCCCAGCAACGATCAGTATGACTACCAGTCTCTTTTTTGTCATGACAACTCCCCCATTTCTGTTATTTCTTTCTTGTTCAGCCTATGACGAAAGTATATAACAGCGTTTCGGTATTGTCAATAGATTTTTATCGTTTTTCAATTATTTGTTTCTAATTTGTAACATCATCCCGGCCGGCTTCATCGCGCGTTGATACTCAGAAAGTCACACAGCACCAGAGCTGTCATGCTGTCAGCCACGACTCTGCAACGGTGTATTATTGCAGGGTCATGATACCCGCATATGGTGATCTCAGTTTCATTTCCGTTTTCAAGATCTACTGTCTTCTGCGGCAGATGTATGGATGGAGTCGGTTTGACAAATGACCTGAAAACGACCGGCATTCCGTTGCTTATGCCTCCGTTCACGCCTCCGTTGTGGTTTGTCCTTGTTCTGATCTCGCCGCCGTCACAGCACAGTTCGTCACGGAATTCACTTCCGCGGAGATCAGCCGCTCTGAAACCGTCTCCGAATTCTATTCCCTTTATTCCGGGGATCGACAGTACAGCATGAGCGAGCATGCCCTCAAGCGTGTCAAACCACGGTTCACCCACACCTGCAGGCAGGCCTGAAACTGCTGTTTCAAGGATGCCTCCGAGGCTGTCCCCGTTTGCGGATGCCTTTTCGATCGCGCATATCATTTCTTTGCCGCGTTCTTCGTCAAGGACCGCAAATCTTGTGTCAGCCAGCTTTATGATATCTTCTTTATACTCCCGGAATTCCCTGTCGTTCACTCCTCCGCATCTGAGAATATGGGTCCCGACAAGAATTCCCTTCTCTTTCAGGGCGGAGATCGCAATTGCTCCCACAGCCACGAGCGCTGCCGTCAGTCTGCCGGAAAAATGTCCTCCGCCGCGGTAATCCTGATATCCTCCGAACTTTATCTCCGCAGTATAGTCCGCATGGCCGGGTCTGGGAGTGGTTCGGATCTTTTCATATTCCGAACTGTCTGCTTTTTTGTTCGGGATTACGATGCATACCGGAGCTCCCGTGGTACGGCCTTCAAAAACTCCGCTCAGTATCTCAAAATCATCATCCTCGATGCGCCCGGTGGATACTGCGCCCCACGGCTTTCTCAGATCGAGCTGATGCCGTATGAATCCAGTATCGACCGATATGCCCGGAGCGATCCCGTCAAGCACCGCACCTACCGCCGGCCCGTGACTTTCCCCGAACAGGGTGACCGTAATATTGTTTCCAAAGGTGTTTCTCATACTAATAAGCTCCGTTCATTGAATCATTTCCGCCATATCGTAAATCAGGGACTCTGTCTTTTTCCATCCGATGCAGGCATCGGTGATGGACTGTCCGTACACTTTTCCGCTGACATCCTGGCGTCCGTCCTCGATATAGCTTTCAACCATGAATCCTTTCAGTATACTGCGTATGTCGCTGTCTTCCCTTCTGTATCCGAGAACATCCTTCACGATCTCTATCTGTCTGAATGGATCCTTCCCGGAGTTCGCGTGGTTGCAGTCCACAATCAACGCCGGATTCTCAAGTTTGCTGTCCCTGTACAACCGGATCAGTTCAAGGATGTCGTCACGGTAGTAGTTCGGATGCATCACGCCGTAACGGTCCGTATAGCCTCTCAGCACGGCGTGCGCCAGGGGATTTCCATAGGAATGGGCTTCCCATCCCCGGTAGATAAAATCCTGGGGCTGCTGGGCCGCATGGATGCTGTTCAGCATCACTGACATGTCGCCGCTCGTCGGGTTCTTCATCCCGACGGGGATCTCTATCCCGCTTGCCGTCATCCTGTGCTGCTGATCCTCGACACTTCTTGCCCCCACGGCGACATACCCGAGCAGATCATCCACATATTTGTAGTTCTCCGGGTACAGCATCTCGTCCGCGCACACGAATCCGGTCTCATTCAAGGCCCTCATGTGGAGTTCGCGCATGGCGATTATCCCCTTGTACAGGTCCGGTTCCGCTTCCGGATCCGGCTGATGCAACATACCCTTGTATCCCTCGCCCGTTGTCCTCGGCTTTCCGGTATACACTCTTGGTACTATGAGGATCCTGTCGCTGATCTTCTCCTGGACAGGTATAAGGCGTGAGATGTAATCGATGACACTGTCTTCATGATCCGCAGAGCACGGTCCGATCACAAGAAGGATCCGCTGATCCTTTCCCGTGAATATGTCCTTTATCTCCTGCCTTCTAAGTTCTATCACGGCCTCCATATCCCGGGAAAGCGGATACATAGCTTTCGTCTCCATGGGTATGGTAAGCTTGCGCTTGAAATTCATGTTCATGTCAAAAACTCCTTGATTCAGCAGGTCACTCTGCGATAAGGGATATGAGTTCCTTCAGTTCCCCTGGCCTGACAGATTCGAATCTGAAACTGCCCGGAACATCCACCCTCACTGTTTCTATCAGTCCGCCGTCAGTTTTCTTGTCGTGCAGTATGGCCGAGTAAACAGCGTCCGTGTCACAGGTGATGCCGGTTTCCAGACCAAGGTTCTTCAGCACACTGACAAGACGTTTTCTCAGGTCATTCCCGCACATTGGTATCATTCCGAGAGCCACGCACTCTCCGTGCCTGAGTCCCGTAACGCTCTCTATCCCGTGGCCGATGGTATGCCCGAAATTAAGCACCCTTCTCAGTCCTGATTCCCGCTCGTCCTTCTCAACGACGCCCTTCTTGATTGCAAGACACCTTGTAATTATCTCATCGGTATGACTGTCCTGCCCGTTCTCCTCAAATATTCTGAACAGGTCAGAGTCGCATGTCAGAGCCATTTTCACAGCTTCCGCGTACCCGCATCTCATCTCACGGGCCGGCAGGGTCTTCAGGGTATCCGGATCGATCAGGACGGCCTTTGGCTGGTAAAACGAACCGACAATGTTCTTGTTCCCGCAAAGATCTATACCCGTCTTCCCGCCGATGGAAGAGTCCACCTGGCTCAGCAGGGTCGTGGGCACGTTACAGAAATCTATGCCGCGCATGTAGCATGAAGCCGCGAATCCTGCCAGATCCCCGACTACGCCTCCGCCCACGGCCACGACGCAGTCGTGCCTGTCGAACCTCTCCTCCAGCATATGCGACAGCAGCCTTTCAAGATACGGAAAAGACTTGCTTCCCTCTCCCTGGGGGATCACATGCAGATGTCCCAATGATGACTGGCGTACTACCGCTGCGGCATAGCCTTCAGGCACTCCGCTGTCGGTGACGACCATGACCCTGCGGTCAAGATCGAAATGCTCACCCGCCTTATTTATTATGCCGCGCCCGGAACCAATCACGCAGTTTCTGTTTCCAAGTTCGATCTTTATATCCATAATCAAGA
>JAEEGL014135559.1_pt1 | contig 51894 bp, 89 predicted proteins | sample 9134231 | NCBI WGS metagenome assembly JAEEGL01 (sample SAMN16246548, study PRJNA631951) | gut metagenome | biome: gut microbiome; feature: rumen; material: fiber-attached | host: Bos | place: Iran: Karaj | collected 2018-10
CGCGTGTCCACGCTGTGCTCTTGATATGAATCACGCATCCCATTCATTTCGTTCTTCATCATCCATAGAACTTACATCGTCATCATCGTCATCATCGTAATGAACAAACGATTCAACTTCAGTTATTTTTCCACCGTTCTTTTTCAAAAAACGATATAGAAAGTTAATGTGTTTGCCGATGTATCTTTTCACCTCATTTTCACTAACTTTCTTGGGTAAATCCATTTTATATCCTTCCATAATTCACTTTGGCACGGTTCTTGTTAGACAACCTCGTGTATGTTAATAAATAGCAAAAAAATGATGAAAAGTTTTGGAAGTATGAAAAAAATTACTATATTTGCAACGTAAAATACAAACACTTAAAAATAAAACATTATGAAAAAAGCACTTATTTTTATCATTGTCGCGCTCATTGCGCTTGCTTCCACGGGATGTGCTTCGTCCCTGTTTACTGCTAAGAAAGACAGTTCGTCTGATGTCAAGTGGCTCCAGAAAAACGAATATGTATTAGACCTTGCGTTTGGTGGTAATGCTCAAGCAGCAATGGCCAAAGCATATGAAATGGCACAAAATGGTGACAAAGTTCTTTTAATTGGGCGTTGTGACAAAGCTCGTAACGTTAGCACGGCTGTTAAGTGTGCCAAAATGGATGCTATGAGCGAATACTCCAAGACTAAGAATTCAAACATTGCTGGTATTGAAAAGATTGGCGGTAGCAAGGATAGTGATGTTCGCTATAGTTACGAATATGTGTCTGAATCAAATGCACACCTTAATGCACAGAACTTCCAAGTTGTGGCCGTGTTCAAACGCGATGCACAAGAAGTGAGGCGTATGCGAAATAAGAACAACTCTGCTATCGTCTTTTGTGTTTGCGACAAGTAATGAAACGCTTGCTTCTCATACTAGGATTATTCATTTCCTTCCAGTGCTTTTCACAAGTGATGGTGGAGAGCACTGGGGAGTATTATTATGAACGTGGTAATAGGGTTTCAAAGGAGGAGGCAATGGAATATGCGTTAACAGACGCAAGAACCAAAGCCGTTGAAAAAGCGTATGGCAATGACGTAACCGTCTTTGAATCACTCTCTATAAACAACAAAAGAGAGAATTACCACCTAGTAGCGAGTTCACAAACAAATGGGCTGGTACGAGTTATTGAAAGTGATTTTTCCTACACGAAGAAAAGCGTGAAAGTCAATATTGTTGCAATTGTAGACAAAAACAACAAAGATAGTTTCATAAAGGTAGACGGAATCAAAACAACATACCAACTTACAGAACCCATTAGATTTAAGGTAACATTCTATGATTCTGGTTATCTCTACGTGTTCGGGCTTTCAACAAGTAAAAAGGGTGTTCAACTCTACCCAAATTGGGATGAATCACGGAGTAACTATTACGAAAAACAATCCGTTAAAACATTTCCAACCACAAGCATCTTATACGTGCCAGTAAGAAGGGAAAAAGGTGTTGCACCAAAAAACTTAGATAGGATGCCAAAGGATTATAGTAAGTTATTTTTGTGTGAATCTGGTGATTTCAATCACACAATGACACTGTTCTTTATTTTGACAAAGACACCACGTCCATTTAAAAAGGACGTGACTTATAATAACATATTAGAGTGGTACTTTAAGATACCAGAAGAGGATAAAAATGGCATTGAAGTTAAAAACTTTACAGTTATAGACTAATATGTTTGGTTTTGTGAGAAAAAATCCATAGTTTTGAAAAAATTTCAGGACTATGGATTTTAATTTTATCCCAAGTGAATACCAAAGAGCAATATTTGACTTTGTTAAGAATGGTAGTGGAAATGCCGTCATAAACGCGAAGGCTGGTAGCGCAAAAACAACAACCGCAGTAAAATGCCTCGACTTCATACCAAAGAACAAGAAGGTTGCGTTCTTTGCCTTCAATAGAAGCATTGTACAGGAAATTGTACGCAAAATCGGCTACAACCCAAATATTGACATATGTACTTTCCATTCTCTGGCACATAAGATTCTGACAGAGAACTGGGGTTATTCTTTCAAACTCAACGAGTTTAAATACAAGTCATATCTTAGCAAACACGTCAACGCTTTAAGCGATGAAGTGTATTCATCATTACCAAAGGTTGATAAACAGCCTTATCTACGTAATATAAATTACCTAATAGACTTGGTTAGGTTTAATCTGTGTGAAACCATAGAAGACATAGAAGATATTGTAGAGAAGTATGGTGTTAACCTAATCGAAAATGAAATAGACGTTGTTGAGAAACTGTTTGTCTGGGGTAAAGATAACATTACGGAGGTTGACTACACTGATTTGGTGTGGATGATACACGAATACGGTATCAAGACCAAGAAATACAAATATGATTTCGTTTTTATTGACGAGGCACAAGACACATCCCCAATGCAACACGATATGGTGAAGAAGTGTTTTAAAAGAAACACAAGGTTTATCGCATTAGGTGACGGTTTCCAGTGCATTAATGCTTGGGCTGGGGCTGATAAAGATGCCTTTAAGAACCTACTAAACGAGCCAAACACCATTGAATTACCATTGCCCATATCATATAGATGTCCAAAGGCCGTTATTCGTCACGCTCAAAGATTAGTGCCAGACATCGAAGCAGCGCCAAACGCACCAGAAGGCTCTGTTGTGTTTGATGTAAGCCCATACAAGGCGGTTCCTGGTGATATGATATTGTGTCGTACAACTGCACCATTGGTTAAACTACAGACAGAGTTCTTAAGTAACAATGTTGGGTGCTATATCAAGGGTTCAGAAATTGGCAAGAACCTTATTAATATGGTGGAAGGCACAGGTTTCCAAAACCTATCAATTGAATGTGATAGAGAGGGGGTAATGTCAACATTGACCAAGAATTATTTGAAGATTCTTGCAAAATTAATGGATAACATTGATTTGGCAGATGCCGTTGAAACAGATTCATTCTTGAAATATTACGATTCTGTGAGGGCGATTGAAATATTGTCCGCTGGTTTGTTCAATACTGAACAGTTAAAGGATAGAATAAACACCATATTCAAAGACACATCTAACGATGATATATGTCTGTCAACGGTACACAAGGCAAAGGGACTCGAAGCAAACAACGTATTCATATTATGTCCCTCCTTAATCCCAAGTAGAAGGGCAACGCTTGATTGGGAAATTGAATCTGAAAGAAATCTTGAGTATGTTGCAATTACAAGAGCAAAAAAGAATTTATATTACATAGACGAGAAGAAGTTCTCACCAAGAAAGGGATATTCTGATGCTGCCACAATACTTCAAGATGTTATGAGTGCCGCAATACTTATAGAACCGATTTATGGTAAGAACTATCTGACTGGTGCAATGCAAAAAAGAGCCGAAAAAATGGAGAGTGGTGACACCAAAACCACCAAAACACATAGGAAGATTGGTGCTAATATCCATAAAAACTTTTTGAAATAGGGATTATTTTCACTATATTTGTCCAAAATAAGATTTTTAACGAAAAATTTTAATGCCTAAAACTAAGAAAACAAAAATGAATAACGATTTAAGTGTTAACTTTAACGTGAATGAAGAGGAACAAGTGATTGTTGACCTCCAATTAAAACAGCCACACGAGATAAAGGAGTATTTGGACCAATATGTAATTGGACAGGATGAAGCGAAGAAAACGTTATCTGTGGCAGTGTATAATCATTATAAAATGGTAAAACACAATATCGAACATCCAGATGACCAAATTGGAAAATCAAACATTTTGATGCTTGGTGAAACTGGTTCTGGTAAAACTCTTATTGCAAAAACGATTGCAAAACTCTTGGATGTGCCGTTCTATATTGCAAACGCCACCTCAATCACCGAATCTGGTTATGTTGGTGATGATGTTGAATCCGTATTGGTTGGTTTGTTACGTGATGCTGATTATGACATTTTTAGGGCGCAGATAGGTATTTGTGTGATTGATGAAATTGACAAGATTGCAAAGGCTGGGGCTAACACCTCAATTACAAGAGACGTTTCTGGTGTTGGTGTTCAGCAAGCTTTGTTGAAGATGGTTGAAGGTAACATTGTTGGTGTTCCTCCGTTTGGTGGACGTAAACACCCAGAACAAAAACTCCTTTATATTGATACAAGTAACATTCTGTTTATTGTTACTGGCGCTTTTGTTGGTATCGAAGATATTGTTAAGAAAAGACTTGGTTCACACAGAATTGGTTTTGAAACATCAGCAAAGAACACAGAAGAAATCAAGGAATATGTAGATTACGTTACGCCACAAGATATCAAGACTTTCGGTATGATTCCAGAGTTTGTTGGGCGTTTCCCTATCATAACCAACGTGAACAAGTTAACACGAGATGATTTTGTCAGAATTTTGACAGAGCCAAAAGACTCGTTAATACACCAATATCAAGTTCTTTTGGAAGAGGATGGTTGTAAACTTACATTCACGAAAGAGGCACTTGAAAAAATTGCTGATACGGCTATCAATCTTGGCACTGGTGCAAGAGGTTTAAGAAACATCGTAGAAACGGTAATGATGGACTATATGTATGATGTACCAGCCAGTAACAAAAAGAAACTGACGATAACAGAAGAAATTGTTACGGAAAAACTATCTACAAAGTGTAAATATAAGAACGTTGTATAATGGAAAACTTAAAAGATAAAGCACTACCAATCGTTTTAGCACAAGAGCATACAGACACTTATAAAAATGTAAATGGGCTGTCACTGCAAAATATGTTTTACATCAAAAATCACTACTTTCCAAACTGCTATATGTTTTCAAGTAGTGCAAGGGATGTTGACTATTATTTTGACACGAACAAACTGCTTGAAACCCTTATAGAGAAATACGGTAAGTTTGCTTGTACTGTATATACAACATACGACTTTAATGCAAAATCTGAGCAAGTCGGAATTAACGTGTGTCTGGAAAAACAAAACATTTATGCAAGACTTGAAAATGACGTTTCCGAATCATATATCTTATACGGGCATGACAGTTATGAATATCTGTCAGAATTGTTGACACTGGTGCAAGAATCATATGTACCACCAAAGTCAGAAGGAAACAATATTTGGTTGGTGGCAACAACGCCAAACAATGGTTATTGTCTAAATAAGTTCGCCGTCAAAAACGTGGCAAACTTTGACATTGATAAACAATATAACGATGACCTCAAACGGCAAGATGAAAAAATCGTTGAGTTCATCAAAAATAAAGATAAAAGTGGTATCGTATTCCTTCACGGCGAAAAAGGGACTGGAAAGACAACATATATACGCCACCTTATCAACACCACACCAGATGTAAAATTTGTGTTCATTCAACCATCTATGTTTCCTGTATTTGGTGAACCAAGTTTTACCACGTTTATGTCAAGTCTACACGATTCGGTTATTATTCTGGAAGATTGTGAAAGCGTTGTGAAATCAAGGAAAAGCGGTAACAACGCACAACAAAGCACTGTTAGTACTCTATTGAATATGTCAGATGGTTTGCTATCAGACGGGCTTGGAATTAAGTTTATTTGCACCTTTAATGAGAACATACCAGCAATTGATGAGGCACTTCTTAGAAAAGGACGCTTGATTTCCAAGTATGAGTTTAAACCACTTTGTACGGAAAAAGCAACAAAACTGTTAAACGAACTTTACCCAGAAGATGTATTCGTTGTAAAAGAACCAGGTTTAACTTTGGCAGATATTTACAATATAAAAGACGAAAGTTATATTAACGAGCATAAAAAAATTATATAATGAGTAAAGAAAAACTAATCATACAAGAAGGAGAAGTAACAGAAGTACTACCAAACGTAATGTTTAGAGTTAGACTCGATATCAATGATATGGTAATCTTATGTCAATCTTCTGGCAATATGAGGCGCAACTACATAAAGGTTCTGGTTGGCGATAGAGTCAGGGTTGAAATGAGTCCGTATGATATGACAAGAGGCAGAATAACCGCCAGATTGTAAAAGAAAAGCAGCGAAAATCGCTGCTTTTTTACATTAATCGCTGTTTTTTTACATTAATTTTTTGAGTGTGTCGAAAAACTCTTTTTTAATCCTTTCTTCTGCAAGGCGTTGTTGTGTTAAACCTGCAAGGTGTTCGTTAACACTTTGTATTGCGTTATTTGTTATTTGTTGGATAGCCTGTTCTTGATTATCTTCATCATATTCAATACCCTCGTTTACTTTATTGTTCGGCTTGAATATTGAGCGTTTTTGTTGATAATCTTTTGATGTGCCAAAGTCTTTTTGTTGCTTGAAATCAAACATATCACTTTCCACAGAGTGTACCTGTACGTATACGTTTATTGGCTTGTCGCTTATAGTGTTTTTTGGTTGGTAACACATATTACATTGATAACACCCCACTCCCCCTTTTTCTGTAGTTCCTTCTACGTGGTTGAAATAGTATTTCGTATTAGCTGTATTATCACCCATCCCTTCTTTTCCTCTACCACAAGGGCATTTATAATAATATGCATTCATAAAATTACCATTTTCATCATACATTGGTTGTGGGTATGGTATTACAGAACCGTTAACGATAATTGGGTGTGTTATCTTTTTAGCGTTTGACATACCGTTTTCGTCGTATTGTACATCACCAATAGATGCTGCGTATGTGTCATCAAGACTATTATATATGTCTTCTGGAACAGCATAAAACCTTCTTGCAACGTTACCACCAATCGTACTAAGCGATGCGTTGATAATTATGTTTTTAATACCATTATAGTTAAGATTTCTACAGGTATATGCAGCCACTGTAACATCAATTAACTTAAGTTCGCCCGCAAACTCATCCATAGCATCAACAAGCCACTGACCAATAAAGTCACCTGCTTCATTTAACCTAACATAATTAGCGCGTTTTATAAGAGGGTCACCAACTTTGTGTTTTTTATCCCCCTTTGTGTATTTTGTGTTTTTGATTATATCAAGTTGTTCTTGCGACATTTTGTCAAAACCAGCCCTAATCAAAGAAAGACAGTAATCTTCACCACCAGATTTTGCCTCTGCCACTTGCCCGTAATCATAAGAAACATTGTCTGTTGGCTGTTTAATGTATTTTCTCATTTGCGCTATATTAACAACATATAAACGTATCAGTGTTTTTAGTGCATCTAAAATCTCATTATCGTAACGGCTAGCCTCCCACATCATAGTCATCTTTTTATTTTTTCCATAAGTGAGTGGGCGTACATTTTCAATTGATTTAGCATAACATGAGTTTTTCACTAAGCATTGATTTCACGCTGGACACTGGTGAGCAGAAGCAAAGTTTATAATTAATGTATCTGGGCCAAGTTTATGGTTACCTAAAGTGAACGTTTCGGAAGGAATGTCAAGGTGTATTCCATATACTTGTTCGAACAGTTTATTTGTCTGTTGTTTGAAAAACGCGGTTGTTATTGCACTCTGGTCTTCAAATTGTCCAACTCTACTACCACCATACCACTGGTTTTGCTGACTCTCTGACGTTAAGAAAGTATATATCTTGTTATAAGCCAAATTACACATTTCTTCTGAATAGTTTTCATCCACCAATCTGAATATATAATTAACATCATCTTCATGTGTTTTGTAATCTTCTGGTGTTATAATTTCTTCGGCTTTTTTTAGATAATCGTTTTTAATTTCTACAGCCAACCCCAACGTTTTTTTGTTTGCGTTTTTTTCTCAAACACTGGCTGGCATATATAGCCAGTTTAAACCAAGTAAATCCAAGGCGTTCCTACACCTCATCATAAACGAGCCTTTATAACCATCAACGTCTCTAACATTTTGGAAGTTGTTATTTGTTTTTGGGTCATATGGATTGTATAAATCAGTACCAACAGCACCGCCTGCATTTACAACGTTATTTGTACGCATTACTTGCGCCACTTTCACAAGATTGTATATATAGCCACCAAAGTCTTCCTGTGGAGTGCTGTTTGTTTGTTCTTGGTTCTCTGGTGTTTTCCATTGGATGTCATTCATATCATTGTCGTTATGAGTTACCCCAATATGTCTACCAATATCAGACATCCTATCAACAAAATGTAACTGTTCACCATTGCCATCATCTACTATACTACCGTCTTGATTGTATAATGGCTTGTTTTCCTTATAAGCATTTTGCATTTTTTGCATAATAAGTTTTTGCTGGTTTTTAATGTCTTTGCTTGTCGGACCTTCCCCAAGCACACATACCATTTCATCCAACTCTCTTTTTACTATATTTTTAAATTGCTCTTCCGTTAACTTAACTCTCATATTGTCATCTTTTTAGATAATATATTATAAATAGTTTGGATAATCCAGAAAAAACACTTATATTTGTGGTTGAAAAAATTTGAGTATGAAAAAACAACTTTTTACATCAGAGTCTGTGTCATGTGGACATCCAGATAAAATTTGTGACCAAATTTCAGATGCTATTCTTGATAATTTTCTGAAACAAGATAGCGAATCAAAGGTCGCTTGTGAATGCTTTATTACTAATAACTTGCTCGTGATTGGTGGCGAAGCCCATACACACGCAAGCGTAGATATTATTACTACAGCAAAAAAAGTGCTGGAAGAAATAGGGTATAACGGAACGAATGGCTTTAACCCAGAAACAGCGGTTTTTGTCAACACATTGCACGAACAAAGCAGTGATATTAGAATGGGCGTTGATAAACTTCTTGCTGAAAAACAAGGTGCTGGTGACCAAGGTATTATGTTTGGCTATGCTTGTAACGAAACAAAGGAATATATGCCTTTGACATGTATGCTAGCCAACAAAACTATGGAGATTTACGACCGACTCCGTAAAGGAGGGAAATTACCTAATTTTAAGCCAGACGCAAAGTGTCAGTACACTGTTGCATATGAAATCGGGGATGACAATAAAATGTGTCCTGTTGAAATTGATACTGTTGTTTTGTCCATGCAACATTATGACACTATTTTTAGCAAGAAAGAATTCTATGATGTGCGCGATATAATCGTAAAAACATTACTGTCAGAGAATCCAGATTATGAAAAATATTTCACCAAAAACACAAAATATCTGATAAACCCTACTGGCAGATTCGTAATTGGCGGGCCAGAAGGTGATACAGGCTTAACTGGTAGGAAAATTGTCGTTGATACTTACGGTGGAAGATGCCCCCACGGTGGTGGTGCTTTTTCTGGAAAAGACCCATCTAAAGTTGATAGAAGTGCTGCATATTTGGCTAGATATATTGCAAAAAACATGGTAGCAGCTGGTTTTTGTGACAGTCTCGAAGTACAATTATCTTATGCCATTGGAGTTCCAGAACCAATCAGTATTTTCGTAAAGCAAAATAACGGTGGTACTACCACGTATCCAGATGATGCCATCATTGACATTATAAAAAGTGTGTTCCCGTTAACTCCATATGGAATCATAACGCATTTTGGACTTAAAAACTTCTCTTATAGTCAAACTGCCAAGTACGGACATTTTGGCAGAAACGAGTTTCCTTGGGAGAAAATAGATAAAGTAGAAGCCTTAAAAGAGAGATTTGTGAAGATGGAGTTCTTAAAAGCTGGAATATAATCACGGTGGCACGGAATTTGTAACATTGTTTATCGTAATAAAACTACAAAACAATGGAAAAAGACTTTACAGACATCAAGAGTTACAACACTAACATGGCAAAACCTATGGATGATAAACTTTTCTTCTTTGATAAGTTTGACTGGCCCGAAGATGCAATGATTGTAGATTTTGGCTGTGCGGACGGGAAAGTTTTAGCTGCGATTAAGGATAGAATTGAAACGTTTCAGTCCTACAACCACACCTTGTTCGTTGGCTACGATAAATCGAAAACAATGATTGATTTCGCACGAACAAATTGGGACAGTAGTGAAAGCAATGTTGTTTTTACAAGTAAATGGGATGACGTTGAAAAACTCATCAAAAAATATAAAGATAAATACACGCCAATCCTTTTGCTTTCATCCGTCATCCACGAAGTTTACTCTTATTGCGCTGAAGCCGAAATCAATGAATTCTGGAATCGCGTCACTAACAGTGGCTTTGAATATGTAATTATTCGTGACATGATGGTTTCAAAATCCGTTGAAGGTGAAAGCAAATACAGCATTTCCGACTCTTTACATATGACACCATATCTTCAAAGTTATTTGCGGTCTTTTATGAATGTGTGGGGTGATATTAAAGAAAATAAAAATGCGGTGCATTGGCTTCTCAAATATCGCTGGATAATCAACTGGGAACGGGAAAACAATGAAAATTACCTTCCAATCTATACCAATGAATTGGTAGATATTATGTCAAAGAAATACGATATCGAGTATTTTGAACATTTCAAACTTCCATTCATTGTTAAAAAAATCAGAGAAGATTGGGGTGTTATATTGAAAGATAACACACACGTTAAATCAATTTTTAAACTTAGAAAATAAATTATGTGGGGCGTACAACACGTAGAATACTGGATGACTACAGACGGTAGGACATTCCAAACCGAAGAAGAGGCCAACAGATGGCAGGAATATCTTAACAGTAACGAAAGCAATGCCAATTCCTATACCGTACAAAGGCAAAACACGGAAGAAGATAAGGAAAAAATTGCAAAGCGAATAACGGATTACATACAACGAGCAATTAATGACATCAAATTTTAATTCATAAAAATTATGGGTAGAAAAAATTACGACTACAAAAAGGAACTTTATCGTGGGACGATAAAGCAGATTATGAAGGTTAGAAACCTTAGAAGCATTTCAGTCTACAACTATCTTAACTGGAAAGGCATTGCCCCTCTTTCTAATGTCCACAGTGTAAAACTTGACATTCAGGATGGTTACATCAATCTCTTCAACAAACAAAACGAAAAGATTGAAGATGCACCAGAAAGCCTCTATGCTGAGACGTACAAAACCGTAATGGAAATTTTCGAAAAGGAAAACACAATTCCTTGGAAAATCAAGCGCAACATTCTGGTTAAACTTACCCGATAGTGAAACAGATTCGACACACACGGTCACTTCTAAACTTCCTGAATGGTTACACCAACAAGAACGAAAAAGAGATAGAATCTCCTAAATATAAGTTCACTGCTGGTGTAATCTATTTGGAAGATGGATTGGTTGCAACTGATAGAAGGTTGCTGCTCAAAGTAGACATTCCAGACGTGCCAAAGGAAATGAAAAACAAATCCTATGACACTGATGATAATCTTGTGAGTGATGATGTTGACAATATGTCATTGCTTCTGTCATTGAATCAGTCGAGAACAAATGCCTTTATTCTCGATTTCAACAAATGGGAGGAAAGGTATAACGAAATCAAGAAACACAAATCAAAAAACGTCAGGAACACCGTAAAACTGTGTGATGGACTTGTTGTTGATGCAAAACATTTCAACCATTTTGTTAATATTTGTAAAAAATATGATGCATGGTTGATAAAGTTCAACGAAAAAACGTTTTCCCTTAAAAAAGGACAAGTTCAAGCCGTCGGAGTTAATCACTTGTTTTATGGTGATGAAGGACTTTACGAATACTGATATGGATAAATTATATTTTAAACAAATCCCTTGGAACCTTGCAGATGGTTTACATGAACTTGGTATGGAAATGCAAAACATGCCAATTGGCGCTTACTGGCTGGAAGAGGATGAAGAACTAAAGGAAATGAAAAAGAGAAATTGGGTGAGACCATGCTACGGCCTTGCGCTTGATTTCCTTTTCTTCTTTCTTGATATATTCGTAATCGTTGACGTTTCCAATGCTAATGGTAAAAGAGAATATTTTTCAAAAGTGTTGGCAATGGATTCTTCTGGAGAAATAAAAGGCTCTTCAATCACCTATCCAATAGAAGATTACGAAAAAGCGTTTGAATGTGGCTTGGAAGATGCTATAAAAATGGCAAAAGGGGAGATATAGTTTTCCTCTAAGAAACTATTTATTATAGTCAATTTCAAACCTATGGATGAGGCAACTTTTAAAAACGCAGTCTCTAATATTCTGAATGAAGAATATGATGACACAGACATTAAGACGGTTCATATTTGACTAAATTCCCTTTGTCAAAAAGAAACGGCTCTGATTAAAGAAATTGAGACCACAAGGTCAACATTTGTCAAAAAAAAGAATAAATTGACAACCGACTTAACATCTATCAAACGAGACATAAAAGGTGTCAACAAAATCTTAACCAAAATAAAAAAGCAGCCAGATTAACTGACTGCTTTTCCTTATTACATTTTACTATTAACATTCATCAAAGAAATCTTGATATATCTTCATTTTTTGTTCATCAGATAAAGATTCTCACCATTCATCAGTTTTTTGAAGGTAATTGTTGTCTGTAGCGTTGTATGGTAAACCACTTGCTTGCTCTCTATCATAAGAGCCATTGTGCCTTCACCAATTTTCTATGTCTTGATTATACTCTTTCAACACCCTTTTAACGCTTTCTGCAACGGCCTTATCAACAGCTTTGTCTAATTTTGACTGTTTCATCATTTCTTTCCCATCCCTATATTGTTTGTGTAAATCTTTTGCATAAGGACTTTTTTTATCATACGCTTTTTTTGCTGCTTTATAAGAACCGTAGAATGGGTCATCTGGGTCAGCACCATTATATTCATCGCCAGAATGTGTATATCCCTTCTTAGCTTCTTTTACATAAGGTTTTGCGTTCTTTGCACGTCTTGCAAGTTCTGCTCCGTATGGAGTGTCTTTATATTCTGCTGCCGCATCATCTGGGTCAAGTACTTTGTGTGCTTCTTTGATTTTCTTCACACATTCAGCGACAATTCTCACAATATCATTTTCGTTGACTTGCATTGTTTGACCTTGTTCTTGTTGTTGCATGTTCTGAGCAGTATCAAAGTCGATTGTACCACCACCATTAATCGTGGCGTTTGCTTGCGTACCAGCAGGATTTGTAATAGTTATATTAGCACTTGGAAGATATTGTCTAATGGCTTCAGCCCTTTGGTTATCCAAGTTCTGCTGTAATCTTTGATTTGTTGCAGGGTCACAAGGCTGTCCGTTCATGTGCCATTGATATTGGTTACCTTTTACTACCACATTATATTGGTCTTTTGGAAGATTTTGTAATTTTACAATATCTTCTTGTGAAAGTTGTGCGCTACCATTATCGAAATTAACTTCAATTGTTTGTGTTTCTGGTGCTTGTGTTTGCAATTCCGTGTCATCTGTTGCTGGTGGAACAACTGTGTTTCCATTTCCTTCACAACCCTTAAGCCCAAGAGCCGCACCAACGGTCAATAACAAGCCAATAAGTGCACCCATTAAGAACTTTCTCTTCTTACGATTACCACCACCTTGTTGTGCTTGCTGTGCGCTGTATTCGTCCTTTGCGCCTTTTACTTGGCCAATAACATTAGGGTCATTGAATCCAGTTGCCACACCTTCACTACCTTCTTCTGGTTGCACATCTTCAAAATCATTACCAACATTATCTGCGTATTTATCACCAGTGTTGATTCCTTCTTTTTCTTCCCCTGGTTGTGTTGGATTATTCGGCACATTATCGGCTTGTACCTGTTGGCCTTGTGTTTGCTGTGCTTGTGCTACAGTAGGTTTACCAAGTCTACCAAGTCTAAGGAGTTCAAGGAAGTCATTATTGATTTCCATTGTTCTCTTTCCTCTGAATACACCCTCATCAATCAAGCCACGAATCTGTTGTTCGAGGTCAGTAATCCAGCTTGTGCCATTTTCTGTATTTAAACCGTAGATACTCTGTGCTTCTTCCAAACTATCAACATTGCCGTAATCGACATTACTCATAGATTGTTGGTTTCTGTTACGATATTGTGCAATGAAATACTCGTACTTTCTACTAGTATAGTGAAGGAACGCCGAATATACGTTGACCAAGTTCACAATGTCTGGGTCTTTACCGAAATATCCCTTTCTGACATACCCCTTAATCTTTCTGTCAAGTGCACCTAGTTCCTGTCCCAAAGATTTGCGAAGTCTGTTTTCTCTTTGAATCATTCTATATACCCATGTTTCCTGTCCTTCTTGACCACGAAATTCTTCTGGGTTAAGAGCATTCTGCTTGTTTGTGTATTTTCTGCTGTAGAAATCTTGTGGATTGTTGTGGATGTTACCAAATGTTTGGCCTCTTACACCACCACCAGTTCTAGCATAATCGCTGAAATTGTACTTGGTATAATTACCATTAGCATTTTTAATATGATACTCATTGATTGCCTCTGCAATCATTTTTTGGAGTTGAGTCTCTGTTATTTTCATTTTATATCTACTTTATTTCTTTATTGCTACATTCAAAACAGCCACATCCTTTAAGAAAATTATACACAGATTCGTAAAACAAGCCGTGTACATAACATCTTATTGGAATAACGCTGTAATTTTCTAATTTATCAGGGACCATACTATAGTCATATTCGTCACCATATATAGCCCTGGCTTTTTCAATAAACTCTGCTTTGCTCACGTTCAAAATTCTTATTATATAAATACTTACAATTTTTAGTTTTTATACGTTGATTCTGTTTACATTGAGGTGTTTTCCCCATATTTTTAAATAAAACACAAATATGAATAGAACACAGTTAATAAACAAACTCATAGAATACAATCATTTTACCACCTATCTGGAATTAGGCGTTGAAAATCCAGCCTTAAACTTCAACTCAATAAAAGCGGGAAACAAAGAAAGTGTTGATATTAATCCAAACGCTCAAGCCGTTTACACAATGTCAACCGATGACTTCTTCACACAATTATCACCAGACAAAAAATATGACTTGATTTTCATTGACGCAATGCACGTGGAAGAATATGTTGACAGGGATTTAACAAACGCATTGAAACACCTTAATCCTGGTGGTATGATTTGTTTACATGACGTAATACCAATATCAAAGAACACAGCACAAAAAAAAGATAAATATGATGGAACCGTTTGGAACGGGGACGTGTACAGAAGCGTTGTAAAACTATCTTCCACACCATTGAACTATGTGACAGTATTTAACTACGACCACGGATTAACAATATTGTACGATAATGACAATAAACTTGTTGATACCACAAAATATACCTGTGATTATGCATACGAAGAAATCTTTAATGACTCCTGTGGTGGCATTAACAAAATTACAGAATTAGGAAAAGAAAAGATGCGTCTTATCACAGAATCTGACTTCACACAAAAGTTTTCGAAAGTCAATTAAAGATGGTTCAAGACAGATAGAAGAAAAAGCCGTAAGAGAAATCCTACGGCTTTTTTATGACAAAAGATGTTAAGTACTTAACAAATCATATACCTCTGGTGACTCATAACGGATTTTTCCTCCGTCCCACATTGGTCCAACATAGCCTCTTACCTTTGGATAACCAATCATTTTTTGGTTTCTATACATCGGGTTTTGTGAAACTTCAAAATAACCACTTATTCTGTCAGCAAATCTTTCTTCGAATTCTTCTTTCGAATACTGACCTTCCAAGTCACCACCAACAACTATGATTGGATAATTATTCTGTGAAGCAATCTCCCTTCTTCTGTTATTTAATTCACTGCGGAATTTTTGTGCTTGTCCCATTCGTTTGTTAAATGTTTCATTATCTGGTGCATCAAATCCCTTTTTGAACGCTTTTTCAAAAGCATTACTGATTGTTTGGGTGTCTAATTCATTTAGCGCTTTTTTAACGCACTCGCTAATAATTTCACGAAGTTGCGATTCGTTTATCTTTTTAATTTGCATGTTTCTTGTTTTTTCTGGTTTATAAAAATAAATACTTGTTTGTTTGCATAATTTTAGATATCTTTGCAGCATGGAAAAAAGAACTACAAGAAGCCACTACAAGAGAATTGGTGATAAACTTGTTGACAAAGTGGCATACAAGACAGAAAACGAAGCACTAATGTTGGCCCGCTTTCTAAACACTAGACCAGAAGCAATACATAAAATGGTTGCTTATAAATGTATTAAATGTGGGATGTGGCACATTGGTGGTAACGGTACTGTCCTAACTAAAGAGGATAAGGAGAAAATTGCGAAGAAACTACAAACTATTGGACATGAAAGAAGATTTTAGAGTGATAATTGCAGGTAGCCGTGACTTTAATGACATGCCGCTACTTAGAGAAAAATGTAATTTGTTGTTAAGCGAGAAATCAAAAACGCATAACATCATAATCATTTCTGGGCATGCTCGTGGTGCTGATAAACTTGGGGAACAGTATTCCAAAGAATGTGGCTACGGTCTTGAAGTGTATCCAGCAGATTGGGACCAATATGGCAAATCAGCAGGATATAAAAGGAACGTCCAAATGGGAGAAGTTGCAGACGCTGTGATATGCTTCTGGGATGGTACATCAAAAGGAACAAAGCACATGATAGACATTGCTAAAGAAAAAAATTTAATGTTGAGAGTCATACTGTACTAACATGAAACGACAACAAACAACCACATTATTCAACCAAAATCACGTTCAATTAATCAGGATTGATAACGTGCAATATTATTCCATGACTAGGGAAGAAGTTGCAAAAGATAAGACTGGAACTTGTTTCTATAAAATTTCTTCAACCCATTCCAAAACAGTAAGAAGGAAATCTGTTAAAGGTAGAAAAATTGGTGATAACTATGTTGAAATAACTTGTAAATCACCACTCGGATTTTATTATAAGAAAAAAGTACATGACAATGAGGAAGTAATCTACGCCAACAGAGAAGTCGTAGAGTTTGAGTATCGTTACAAGTTCACAAAATACATCGTTAGTTTTTTCATTACCTACGATGATAATAAGGTTGTTCGTTCAGAAGACAGTTTAAGACCTTGGGATATTGTTCCTGGTGATAAGAGTTTCAGTGACAGAGACATTGAAAATCTGAAGTCAGAACTTGATAAGCTGTTCTCCTTAATTGAAAGTAACGGTTGCAATACCGTCAGAGACGGCATGTACTCCGTTTACTGGTATAGGCCAATTACCGAAAAACCAGAAATGAAACTGAAATCAGTCAAGGACGAAATCTATCGTGATTTGTTTGGTAATAAAGATGGTTTTAGAACACAAACAGATAAGGAAAAGATTGAGGCACACGGTTTTGACTTCAAATATTCATTCAGAAAAGACAAGGAGGAAAGATGTTAAACGAAAAAATTGGTAAAGCCACAAAAATACGCAACGAAATTCTTGAAAGATACCACTCTCTTGAAGTGGAGCAAAGAGCGTTGAAAAATAGGGCGAAATCATATTGGACAGCTAGTGCTGTACCTAAAGAACTTAGGCTCAACATTTTTGAGCATAGAATTCTTTTAAGGACTTACCGTAATTGGATTAAGAACATCAACGATGAATTACGTCTATTAGGACAATTGAAAAGCATTGAGGACAAACACAATGAAAAGATACATAGTCATAACGAACATCTGGGGTAAGAAGCCAAACGTGACTTACGGCCCAATGGACTATTTCAAAGAGGAGCGTGAAGAGTTTGATACTATCGAAGAAACAAAAGATTATATTGCTTTATTCGAAGGTGTGTGCTCAACCTATACAAGACCAGAAATAAACATCAAAGGAAAACACATAGCGTGGAAAGATGGCGACCGTATGTGGGGTTATGTTGTTGGAGATAGAAACAATTATAAAATCAAATTTGGTGGAGATTCGCTCTTCGACCTCAAGAGGAACGCATCAACCCTCAGACAGAGAGACTATGTGTTTAGAGGCCCTGATGAAATTCCAAAAGATTATGTGTGGGATGATGGTGAATATGAAGGTTGGCTCCAGTATCGCTGGGGTGATGGCAAAAACGCCATTGGTTATGAAGAGAAACACAAGGAAGCAATCAAGAAGATAGCCAAAGAGTTTCCACCAGAACAGTTCAAACAAGAATATCTGTCAAATGACTTCCCAGAAGAAATTGAGGATAAGTTTGCAAAAGAGCGTGAACGTGAACAGATAAGGCTTAAGCAAGAAAGATGGTAACCCCATCTTTTTTGTTTCCGTCACCAACCCTGTCCCAATAAGCATCAAATATTTCAGGAAACGTTTGATAAATTCATTTATTTTCGGTATTTTTAACAAAATTTAAAGAAATGCTGGAAATTAATAGAATTTATAATGTAGATTGTATTGAAGGGTTAAAGCAACTTGATGATAATAGCGTTGACTTAACCGTTACAAGCCCACCTTATGATAACCTTAGAACATATCACGAGGGAGATGAGTTTGTTTGGAACTTTGAAATTTTCAAAGAGATTGCAAAAGAACTTTATCGTGTCACCAAACCTGGATGTTGTGTTGTCTGGGTAGTAGGTGACGCTGTAATAAAAGGCGGGGAAACTGGTAGTTCCTTTAGACAGGCACTGGAATTCCAAAGGCTTGGTTTCTTGCTCCACGACACAATGATTTATGAAAAGAACTCTTCAACGTTCCCTGCGAAAATATCAGCGAAACGTTATTCACAAATGTTTGAATATATGTTCGTTTTCGTCAAAGGCAAGAAAATACGTGATGACATCCAGTTAATTGCTGATAAGAGGAACAAATGGGCTGGTTGGACCAACTGGGGCAAGCATACGATGTATGATAAAAACGGTAATCTTATACCAACAACCCAAAATAAACCAACCCCAGAATTCAGCCTTCGTAATAATATATGGAGATACACAGTATCTTTCAACGATAAAACAAACCATCCTGCTGTATTTCCAGAACGTTTGGCACAAGACCACATTCTGTCTTGGTCAGTAGAAGGTGACTTAGTTCTCGACCCGTTTATGGGAAGCGGAACAACTGCTAAAATGGCGAAACTCAATAAGAGGAACTATATTGGTTTCGATAAGAACGAAGCATACTACGAAGAGTCTCTTGATAGAGTAAAAAAATATGATGGTGTTATTAACACAAATGTTGGAACAACAGAAGTTAAGGTGAAAGAGACTGGAGAAGAAGGTATTGCACAATATACAGCCGATGAAAACGATAAGGAACTGGAAGGGAAAATGGAATTGTGGGGACAATTGTTGACGCAACTTGAAAAATACTTCAACGAACAAAAATTATCCATCCTTAAATCACTAACCTTTACGTTTGCTTCAAAATCCAACGATAGGAAAGTTGAAGACATTCTTAGAGAGCGCAACCTATTAACTGGTGAGACTGTTAATACGGAAAGCCCACAACAGACGGTAGAAGAGCCAACTACAGTACAGACACCAGAAAAGGTTGTTTCAATTGACAACGAATATCTTTCAAAGGTGTTGGAGGAATATGCTAAGAAATCAGACATTGAACAACTTGTCCTAAATGCGCTTAAAACACTTAACATCATCCCAGAAACAAATGCGGTTGAACCTGTGCCAGAAGAGACTAACGAGATTGTACCAGAGCCAATAACGGAAGAACCAGAACCAGTCAAGCGTAGTAAACGTATATATAAAGAAGGTACACTGGTGAGGTTCTTGTCAGGTACCTACGATGGAGAAACTGGCATTATAGAAACTGTTATGTCAGAAGAGGACGGTACTGTTAAATATGATATATATATTGACGGTAATCGTGTAATCGTTGGTGAGAATGATATCAAGAGAGTAAACAAAAAAAGTAATGATTAATGAAACAATAGAAGACACATCAAAAAAGTTTGGCGAACCGATGGAAGCGGTTGTTGGTTCAAAGATTCGTAAAGAAAAGAAAGGATATGAAAATCAATCAAAAAACAAGCACTTCCAAAAAATAGACGTTGATATTAAATCAGACGAAGTTTTACACGAAGTTAAAGGTGATTATAAAGCCTATTTGACTGGAAATTTACCGTTTGAGTTCTTTACCCATGTTAGTTACGCAGAAAAAGAAAAACTTGATGCGCTTCTAAAGCCATTTATGTCTTATAGTGACTGTGTGAAGTTATATCAGCAATACAATCTTTCAAAGGGGTGTAACTACAAAACACAAGCAGATTATCTGGAGTATTTAAATCTTAAATGTGATTCTGACACAAACGAAGATGTTGAAATGGCGCATTTCGTACTACCTCCAGAAAATGAATATCCAAAAGTAGCACCATTTGTGATTATAGATAATCATAAGTTGATTGCTTACTTGAAAGGAGAATATACAAATGGTATCGAGCCTAGATTTCCTGTACGGCAAAAATGGCAGAAAAAAGATAAGGGGTATAACTTCTTACTGTTAGTGCCATATAAAGAACTATATAAAAGAAGTATCGCTGAAACATATTACTATGAAGAATACGAAGATTACCTTTCACAATGGAGAAGTGGAAAAGAAATAATCAACCACTTTAATGAGTTATATTAGACACACAAATAAACTAATTTGAAAAACGTAGTAAAAAATCTACGTTTTTTTTTTGTTCTTTATGTTTTTTTGTGTATCTTTGCTTCGAGTTTTACAAAGCAACACGACATATTGACTTATTTGGATAGTGGCATAATATTTGATGACGAATTATTATAAACTTTAATATAACTTTATATGTTAACAAAACATCAAGAAAAACTAGCAAAAGAAGAGGTTTTTAGGGTCACTGGTATCAAAAACTTCAAAAAAATCACATCAAACATCCTTTTGGATGAAAGTACAAACACACTGGTTTGCTTTAATTACACCGCTAGTCTTAACCAGTTACGTAACGGTAACTTTACGGAATTAGCAACCTCAAACACTGGTGGCTTTGAAAATGCAAAAAAAATGAACCGTCTTCTCAACCATAAGGGAAACGGAATTTATGTTCTTGTTGTACATACCCCACAAGGCGTTTTGTCTTATGCCACAAACCTTGAAGATATGTTGAACTTTTATCTTGACGGTGCAATATCCAAAAATAATAGGTTTATTTTCAGAGCGAATATAGAAGACGCTATCAATAAGAAAGAAACTTTATCACTTCACGCCACCTCTGACAAAAACAAAAAAATATACATTAACCTTTATAAAAAACATTCAACAATGTCACAAGACCTCAATCCAAACACCCCCACCGTTTTCGACAAAATCAAAGAAAACAGGGAAAAGAAAGATGTTTTCGAACTCTCACTTGATGAACTCAACATGTTGCAACACTCACCAGGACAGCGTTGTGGAATCACCAGAGAAAAAGACACCGCCAACGTGTATCATCCTCTTGAACACCAAGAGTTTGATGAACGTGTAAAACAAACTGAAAAGTCCATTCTTGAGAATGGGTGGAATGACAACTTGGTTCCGTTTAGATTTGCGCTTTGCAAAGAGGACAATAAGTTTTATGTCACAGACGGGCAAGCAACCACCGCTGCATGTAATCACATTAAGGAATCTGCTTCCAAATCGTATCTATTGCCAGAAAAATACTCTTGTATGTACGATGGGTATTTGACTTTAGAAGAGATTGACAGTCTCACTTATGATATGAACGGCGGGACACACAAAAAGAAGTGGAAAGCAAGCGATAACGTAGCCGCTGAACTTCGCAAACACGGTGGTAAACCTCTTGAAGAATTCTTAAAAATGAAAGATTTCCAGCAAGAAACTGACACTGGTGAAACCGCCATTAGTTATATGCTCATTGGTGATTTCATCAAGCGTAAGATGAAAGCGGAAGACTTTAAACTACGAGATTACTACGAACTTTATGCGGACTTCTATAGAGATTTCGTAAACAACTCAGGTAAGGTGTATGTTGATGACGCACTTATCTCAGAGGACAAGAAAGTCGCCCCTTACCGTTCTAGACATAAAGCTACCAGAGCAGAAGGGCTGGCAAAGCATCTTATGCAGACTCTTGACATGTGTGTGTATGTTTGTAAGACGCATAATCTGAATCCATACACATATGTGCCGTCTTACGGTAAAAAACTTATGAAAGACGTTTTCAACAGCAAAGATGTGCGTCTTAAAAAATGGGATGATATCGTGTTGACTCCTAAGACAAGATTCATGGATTTTGCTAAAAAGATTAATCTTTATTCTACCGTTGCGTATACATTTAAAGATAAACTACCTGCTGATGTCTTGAAAAAAGATTACAAGGATTTCTTAGCGAAGAAGATAGTTGAATCTGAGATTAAGATTTAACGTTTTTAACAAACATTGAAAAAGCCGTAAGTAATTTACCTACGGCTTTTCTTTTCTGTTTACTTCTGTGTTGCTCTGTACTTATACTTGTTGCAACACTCCTGAATGTCATCAAGGATATTGAATAAACCACCGTATTGTGAGCCAGTAATTTTCTTCTTTAACGTAAGAACATCACCTTCGAGTTCTTTTAACATATCAAGAAGATTCTCAGCATTTGGAAGGACTGGTAGAAGGTCACCGACATCAAAATGTTTGCCTTCCATACCCATAGCACATTCGGCGAAGCGGTCTTCACATTCATGTAAACTGTCCTCTATTTCGTCACAAAGTTTATGTTCAGCATTATTGGTGGTGTTCCAATGAATCTCTTTCACCCTTATCATATATCCGTGAAGCGCACAGACAAAATCTACATATTCTTTCTTCATATTAGGAATTTTTTAGATAAATAGTTTGCAGTTTCAATTTTATTTCCTATATTTGCAGTGGCTGGGTTAAAAGGAACGCCTTAGCCAGCAACATATATTGTTCCTAAAATTTAAATGTTCACAAAATTTTATGAGTACCAAAGTGCGTAAAAACAAAAGCAAGTTCGTCTATGACCCTAACAAGTCCGTGAGGGAAATGGCAAAAGAGTGTGGTTTAACAGAATCAACAGTTAAAACCTACATTAAAGAGCAAAAAATCACCCACCAAGTTAATAGAGTGAAGAAGACAATGAGAATTATGGAAAATTGTATTCTTTCACATCCAGGTAGTACCTTAAACGAACTATCAAAACTCACCAATTATTCCATTAAAACTGTTCACGAGTATAAGGAAAAGATTTTACGTAATAACGAGAAGAACTATTCTGATTTCTTGTCAAAATGGATAAAAGAACGCCACGAAGGAAGGCCGTGTTTGAAGAAAGAAGGTGAACAAAGAGCATATTCCCAAAGATTCTCTGAATTAGCACTGATTGCCAGCCTTGATAGAATTAGTGCCGATAACAAACTGTCGTTAAAGACTCGTAATGTTTTAAAAGAGTCAGATTATTTGTCCCTGACTATTGAACATAACGGAAACAAGATTACAGACAACAAAATTGGTGTTGATTACAACACTTACAGCAAAGGGAAATTGTTGTTTGTTTTTGAGGTTAAAAGCAACCTTGATAAAGATTACCTAAAAAGGGCTGCATACGATTTCGTACAAGTTGCGCGGGCAATAAAGCAGAATGGTGGTGACCCGTCAAAGACAAAGTATGTAATTTTTGCTCTACAGCCTTCAATAGCCGATGATTCTCTACAATTCGCACAGGCTTATTTTGAAGATGAGACGAATAAACTATTTGACATTACGCTTCATTTTGACGTGTTCTTTTTAACAAGCGAAAAACGTAACAACTTATCATTTATCGACTCTGAACACACAATAAACAAAGAAGAGGCCATTAGATTTGAGAATTTCATAGTCAACACGGTCTCTGGTGTTAAAGGCTTGGAAGATACAAATGTTGCCTAAACATTAAGCGTGAAACCGTATCAAGAATCCGTAGGTGAAAATCTACGGATTTATTTTGGATAATTACAGGATTATGACTATCTTTGAACATATAAAAGACTTTTATTATGTTAGAACTTGATAGGATATACAACATGGATTGCATAAAGGGTATGCAGATGCTGGATGAAAATTCGATTGATTTGATTGTTACCTCACCACCATATAACATTGGTATTGACTATGATGTGTGGGATGATAACAAACCTTGGGATGAATACTACAAATGGTGTGAAGAATGGCTTAAAGAATGTTATAGGGTGTTGAAAAAAGACGGTGGAAGAATATGCATAGACCATTACATTAGCCTTGGTACTTCTAAATTAAGAACAAGCCCAATATCAACACTGTACTGTATAATGGAAAAGATTGGTTTCAAACACCATTCAATTGCTGTATGGACAGACATAACTTTGGCCAAAAGAACTGCTTGGGGAAGTTATCTTAGTGCTTCTGCTCCTTACATCAACGCCCCATTCGAGGGTATCTTGATGGATTATAAAGAGAATTGGAAGAAAGATAGGAAAGGTGTTTCCACCATAGAAAAGGAAGATTTCATTAAACTTACCAGAGGCGTGTGGAATATCAAGACAGAGACAAGAGGTCTGACAAAAGCGAACTTCTCTATAGATTTGCCAACAAAAGCCATCAATCTTCTCTCATATGAGGGTGACATTATACTCGACCCGTTTATTGGAAGTGGCACGACTGCCGTAGCAGCAAAAAAGACGAACAGACATTATATTGGATTTGAAATATCAGAAGAATATGTTAAAATTGCTGAAGATAGGCTTGGTAAATTGTAGAAATTGAATTAATGGAAAATAAGATATTATTAGGTGACGCATCAGAGATATTAAAGCAATTGCCACGAGAATCTGTTGACCTTGTGGTGACATCGCCTCCGTATGATAATCTTAGGAAATACAATGGTTCTGGAATGGATTGGAATAACGGAGTGTTTCGTATGGTTGCCATTGGACTATATGATGTTTTGAAACCTGGTGGAGTTGTTGTTTGGGTTGTGAACGATAAGACAGAAAATGGTACTAAAACTGGTACTGCTTTTAATCAAGTTTTATATTTCCTTAATATCGGTTTCAAACTCAACGACACGATGATTTGGCGAAAAACCAACCCAATGCCACAGGTGAAGCAGCCAAGATATACTCAATGTTTTGAATATATGTTCATATTCAGTAAGGGAAAACCCAAGACATTCAATCCAATTATGAGGGAATGTAAATGTGGTGGTATGAAATATGATTCAACAGCAAAGAACATGGATGGCGAAAGTGGTAGGCATAAACTTACATACAACGTTAACAAAGAAACCGTTGATTATAATGTATGGGATATTGCCATAGCCCAGAACAAAACTAAACATCCAGCCGTTTTTCCTTATGAACTTGCAAAGAGACACATAGTATCTTGGTCTAATGAAGGTGATGTTGTATTAGACCCGTTTGCTGGAAGCGGAACCACGTTGTTGGCAGCACGTGACTTAAACAGACGTTATATTGGTATTGAGGTTGAAAAAGAATACTACGACATCATTAATGAAAGATTGGAAACAGAAACCAAAAATTAACTACTATGATTGACTGGGAACAAACAAGAATAGATGCAGCAATAAGTGCAATGCAAGGAATACTTGAAAGTGGGAAACTTGGAGAGTTTCTTGAAGCTTCCCCTCACATTGTCGCAAAGCAAGCGGTTAGATTGGCAGATGCCCTTATCGAAGAACTAAAAGAAAACAGCACATAATATGGATTACGATAAGATATATAAATCCCTTCCAGAAATTGGTTCAAAGAATTATGATGAAACCCTTAAAAAACTTGACGCTCAAATACCTTTGACTGTTGAAGAACTTCTTGATAAAATTCCAACAGAACTGGAATACAGCGACAGCCAGTCAATGAAGTTCTCTTTAGAGAAAATAGGCAAACAATGGTATAGCGCCAGATATTGGGTATATAAGAATCCTTATAAAAAGGATTTTGAAATGATAACGATGACATACTTTCCAGGACCAACACCGAAAATTGCGTTGTATGGTGTTTATTGCTGGCTCAATAAGAAATAAATGACATTGTAAAAATGTGAAATACTATGAAACTAGGTAGAGATTATTCTTGGTGGGTTGATTACACCTGGCAATATGAATATTTTGATAAAGAAACCAACGAATGGCAACCTTCCTTTTTGGACAATGATGCACAAAGGTTTGATTGCAAAAAGAAAGACATAAAGAAAACCGTAACTGAATATATTAAGAAATACGAACTTGCTGGTGAACAATACAGAAAACTGACAGTCACCATCAACGACTCTTACATGACAACAACAGAAGAAATATAATATGGGATGTTTTAATTTACAAGGATTTTATTCCAATCTTCCAATCACCTACGGTACTAAGACCGTAGCACTTATTTGTGCCAAATACAATGGCCCGACAGACTATTTAACGGAGCCGTTGTATGCTACTGATTATATGGAACCTATCTGTCTCCCTATTTTTGGGGAGTATAATGACTATGGTACAATTGAAGATATTGTTCCAAGTGAAACAACAAAGTTAATTGAAAAACTGTCTGGCATGGCTATTGATAAGTTTATTGAAAACATTGTTTGTGAATGTAACGGCGTTCCTTATAATGTTATTGTTGAAGCCACGAAAGAACAAAATTCTTGCCATTATACAGAAGAAGGAGTAATAAAGTTCTTTGATGCTGTTCTAAGGGAAAAATCAGAACTGTCTGAATGGTACGAAAAACACGAGACGAATAAAGAACTAAAAGACTCTATTCGCAGTATATTAAAATATGAGGAAAATAGACTTGAATCTGTATCGCTGTGCGTTATCTTCGAATTGCAGGAAGTGTATGATTCAATTATCGAAATAAGTAAAAGCAAGAAGTCTGGCTATTTCTGGTCAACATATAAGGAACTTGAGCAAGTATGGGACAACAATTACAAGTTTTGTAATATTGTCAAAGAGAAACATGGCGCAAAATTAAACATGCTACGCAAAAATTATACAGAATCCATATTCAACTATCGTCTGCCCAATTATGCGGAGTTTTTTAAACTTGAAAAACAATATACGCCGTCAAGACCATACTCTTTCGTATCCTGTAGTGGTACAGAAACATATATAAATGTATTGTATGACCATTATGATGGAGACGTTAATGCGTTAAAGGACGATTACCTTAACTATGCTATGTTCTACTTACTTTTTATACGTTTGAGAGGGGTATTTAACTTCTCCCCTTATGGTGGACAAGAATTTTCATACCTATCGGCAATCAAACTTAAAAAGAAAGAACTTGAATATCTTGAAAACTATGTGAAGAAATGGGAAGAGGAAAATAAGGATGATGATGCTCTAAAAATAGAAGAATATCTTGACTAACTTATGATAGTTACACAAAAATAAAATACATGGAAGAAATAATCTACAAGGAAACCCCAGTGACAACTCGTCTCACTGACACTGAAATGAAAGAAGAAGCGTTGCTTGTTATTAAGAACAATGCTGCCGATGTCAAAACCATTGCGAGGAAAATTGCAAGGAAAGCAATAGATTTGCATCTTGCAACAGATGTGAAGGAGAACGTTATCTACGAATTCCCTATTCTTTGTCCCAAACAGGAACTCCATCTTGAAAAACTCCTGTGGGAAATGATTATGGATGGACAAATCTTCTATTCATTTACAAACAATCTATTCTACCCCGCGTAATGAAAAAGTCGTAAAGTATCTCAATTTCTTAGTTGATAGGTTCTGCTCCTTTAATAAAAAGCCAGATTAAACGTCTGGTTTTTTTATTTTCTGTATTTAAACAAAACACACACTATTTATCTTAAAATACAACATAAGATGGATATTAAAGAATTGATAAAACAATACCAAGCAGAATACGAAAATGCCTGCGACGACCTATATTACGGTTATGGCTATAAATTCTGGAGAACACACAATAACACAATTCAAGATGATGAAATAGCAAAAGCAGTTTGGCATGCTGCCGTTGATAAAATGAGTAGAATGGATGAAGGAAAAGTTGTCAATAACAAACCATATTTCCATAGTTACTATTCTGAATGGGATGAAAATGGCCCTTGGGAAGATGAAGATGATATCACACCTGGCCGAACTATACGCGATAAAGGTGAAGGAACAGCAAAAAAACACGGCTTTGAATTGTCATCAAACCCAAGTTTCTATAATGACATTTCAGACGAGGAAATAAGAGACAGAATTGAAAAAAACAGAGAATTAGCTAAACAAGTTGAAAAACATAACCAAAGAGCCAAAGATAACTACACACGCGGTGGATTATGGGGTTCAAAAGAGCAACAACTTGCAGCACAAGAAAGAGCCGCAAATATAAGAAAACGAATTCTTAAACAAAAAAGGAGAGAACAATCCTTATCTCAAAATGTTAACAATATTAATGAACAACGTGTCTCTGAAATTGTCTCTAATACCATTAAAAAAGTATTGAAAGAAGAGAACGGAAGATATGTCAGAAATCAAGGTGACTTATTCGACTACTTCTACAATTACATAGAAAGACATTTCAATGAGATAACAGACGATATATCATTAAAAGACGAATTCGGTGGCATGTGGCCAGTAACACAAGATTATATTGATTTCGATATGTTTAACATCAGCGAAGAAGAAGCATTTAAACTCTTCCAACACGCATATGGTATGGTAAATGATGATATGAAAAATGGTGCAATAAATGAGACAAAGACAAATAAAAATATGAAACAGAGTGCAATTAAACTTAATGAAACACAACTCAAAAAGATTGTTGCTGAGAGTGTGAAAAATGTTATAAAGGAATATGGATATATCACATTTGGTGGTGAAGGTACAACAAAAGAAGAATTGGAAATTGAAATTGAAATACCACTCGCTTCTGTTATACAAACATATATGAAACTCCACAGCGGGCTTGGTTATGACGAAGGAGAACTAAATGAAGAAGTAACTGAACTCAAAAACCAAATCAATTGGGCAGTAAAAGAGTCTAATCAATTGGGTATCAAAATAGATTTTAAAGAATGTTTTAATGCTGCAATTCAGAATGTAAGGAATGTTTTTGAAGAAGACTTACAAAAAGCAATACCAGACGTTAATAATCTTATCACAAAATTAACTTCCACAATATAGTAAACAGTATAATTTTTTATGATATCTTCACCTTGATAAGAGGTGTAAAATAATAAAACCATAGGAAAAATCCTGTGGCTTTTTTATTTTCTGTCAGAAAACTATTTATAAACAAACCCTCCAATTCATAACCAACAACACTTATGAAAATATTTATTGTCTGTTACGCTGGTTTGTCTTTTTCCGAAAAGTCACTCATATCTGGTGGTATGGGAGGCTCTGAAACATGAGCCATACAACTGGCAAACGCATTCCAAAAACAAGGACACGAAACCTATGTAGCAAGTTCGTGTGAACCACACCAAGCAGAAAACGGTGTTAGGTATGTCACATCAATGAACATAACTCCTGTACTAAAAGACAATAAGTTTGATTTGATTATCATAAGCAGACATTATAGAAGTTACATCAGAGAAATAGAAGAATTGGGAAGTTGCAATAATGTCTATATCCAAGCCCACGACACTTCCATATTTGGCGACAGTATGGATACGGTAAAACAACTTAAATGTTTTAAGGGTGTTGCCACACTTTCAAAATATCAGGAGGATTGTCTACACACCAGATGCGGTGTTGATTATAATGATATGGTTAGAATCGGAAACGGTATTGACCCAGATTTGTTCAAAGACATATCAATAACCCCACAAACAACAAGACTGCTGTTCAGCAGTTGTTATGAACGTGGCGGTGATATGGTTACAAATGACTTGTTTCCTTTAATTAATGACGTTTGTGAAGGACTGGATTTCTGTTCATATAACAATATCTCCTATAGGGTGCATAACGCCAAATATCTCGGACAACTATCCAAAACACAATTGTATGAAGAAATGGGTAAAAGATATTTCTGGTTCTATCCATCTACCTTCGACGAAACATTCTGCATAACAATGATAGAAAATATTATGGCAGAAAATGATTTGGTTCTTCCAGTAAAACACGGAACAACTTCCGTAATAGAACCTTTTGTCAATGATGTCACAATGCAACATTCATTCAATAACAAAGGAACAGAAGAATATAAACTCGCCCTCGAAGAAGCAGCGGACAGAATAAAAGAATCTATCCACAACCACGATAAAGGAAAAGAATTACGTGCAGAACTTAAAAACCACGTACTCACAAATTATACGTGAGATAAAATCGCCACAAAGTGAATAAGTTTACTTTAACCCAAATATCTGCTATATATCATATAACTTAACAATATGGATGTTGTTTCTTATATCTAATATACTCTTCAAGCGTGAAAATTTCTGGCATAAACTCCCAATCAGCACCTTTATCATAGAACCTATTAATAAATTCCTCACATTGTTCCTTTGTACCTGCATGGCCAGAATATCTGTATATAAAGTTGGAGTATGCGTCCCTTCCTGCTCCGTCCATTACAACACATGTTTCTGGTGGCATATTATACAATTCAGATGCTGGCACTTCTGGGCATACACTGTTTTTTTCATCTCTTTCCATATCAATGGCAGCATTAGAGAATTTTTTCCATTGTCCCTCTCTCTTGGTTCTGATTTTACTATTATTCCAATTTTGCTTCATATCATCAAAAGCAGCGTCTCTTGCATTACGTACAGTCCCAATCGAGATTTCATTTAGCACCCTCTTTACACTTTCGGAAACTATTCTCTGGAGCTGTGCCTCGTTTAGTTTAATTACATTCTTTTTCATATTTTAAAACACTCACAATCATTATTTTCATATAAATAGAGTAAAGACATTTAAAATATTTGGAAACTCTGTGAAAAAAGTTTGCACAATAAAAAATCTTTTCCTATCTTTGCATTGTAAAAACAAAAACAATATGGACAGATACGCTGAAAACGAAAAGAAAATTGCTGAACTTCATGAAAAACTCGTGAATGATATCAGAGAAACATTAAAAGAAAAAGGTTACAAATCTGGTGATACTGTTAGAGGAAGTGACACCTTTAATATCATGGGTGATAGACTTCTCATTAATGGCTATCATACAGATTGGATTGATGTCGAAAACTTACTCAAACACCTTCGCGCAGCGTATCACGTTATCCCTAAAAACTAATGAACTGAAATATGGCTTGGTATTGGATTCTATTGATTTGCCTCGGCTATCTCTTAATGGTGTTGGCTACCACTGTTGTAGTCAGACTCCTTGACATTTTCTGGGAAGATGAACTTATTATCCTTATCGGAATGTTTTGGCCCGTGGCAGTCCCAATCAGTATTCTTGTGTTTATTTTTATGGTGATTAATGCGCTGTCAGAAGAACTAACAAAAAAGATATCAAAAAAAAACGAACAAATACAAGACGAAAGAAAACTTCGAAACTCCTGTTAGACAAATTATCCTATGATTATAGATGAAACCTATGACAAGTATGTGGATATCGTCTACAACTGGTCACAAACAAAAAGAACAAATACAACCGTTAGAGTCTATAAAATAAGACGTGAATACTACGGCAAAGGAGAATTCTACGTGCTCGGCATAGGCGTGTCTAACTTCCTTGAAGCAAACGGATATGACCCAGAGAAAGATTGGGTGAATGACCCTAAAATTAACCAAGATGACTATGACCCAAAAGAACTATTGAAATACATGTGCGGTAATTCCTGGATTTCTATTGATGACCTCCACGAACTATCTAGCCTCTTAAAAGAAGCTGGTGCAAAAGAAGTATATCTTCACCCATCATACTGGACAGACAATAAAGCACTCCTTAACCATTATACCGCTGATGAATGGCTCATAGTAATACCAAAAGAAAACAGTTAATCGCATCCATACGCTGGGTGCGATTTTTGTTTACAAATAGTCGTAGAAATATCGAAAAATTTTGGGGAAAAAATTTTTGACAATGCCATTTTGTCACACAATACCCCCTACCCCCTGGAAAAAATATAGGAAAAAATTTTTTAAGTACCCCATTTTAAAGTCTATTTTCTGGGAAAAATTTTTCGTAAGCAACTGTGCCCCCCATATACATAAAAAAACCCCCGTCCCCTATACTGGGGGGTTACGGGGGGAGGGGTGCGCTGGGAGTATAGGGATATGTGGGGGATTGCTCCCCCACAACCCTTGTCGGTTAGGCTGCTTCGGCTTCGCCTACATAGGCGTAGGCTGCTTCGAAGAGCCGTTTGTTGACGGACAAGTCCTTGATAGCGGATTTAATGCTCCGCATCTTGCGTGGCTTCTTGCCATCTACGGAGAGGACTACGCCACCCTTGATAACGTGCTCTTGAAGCACATTGTAGATGCTCCACAAGTCGTTACCCTCATCCTCATCGCGCTGGGGCGTGAGCAAGTCGGTAATGGTTTCATCCTTGACTGCGAGGGTATCAGTCAGTTCCATCCCCTTGCGGATTTTGATGGCGTTGATTGCGAGTTCCTTTGCTTCGGCTTCGCTCATTTCGCGCTCACGCATCGCGTTGAAAGCCTTGATTTCGTTGGGAATCTGCTCGGTGGTGGTGGCTACCACTTTGCGAAGGGTTTCGAAATCGTAATTGATATGGCGCACCTTGATTTCGGTGAAAGTTTTGGTTGATATAACCAGCCCATTCTCGCAGATGAGCCGAAAGATTCCGATATGGAAACCGAAGGAAGAAGTACCATCGTGCGAGTTGGTTACGATGATGCGGACTTTGGCTTCGAGAGAGCCGTCCGAATTGAGAATCTGATAGGCATTGCCATCGTTTTCGAAAGCGATAAGGTGGAAAGAGGACTTGCGCTTTGCGTTGCGCCGTTTGCCTTTCCCAGTGGCGAGGACGGGATACCAGCCCATCTTTGCCATATCACCGATGAGGGTATCGGTGGGGATAAAGACATATCTCGCGCTCATCGGTGCGGTGGGTTCGGTGGCGAAAGCCATAGGGACTTTGGCGATAAGTTCAGAGTTCGTGAGGACTTTGGCGGTTGTGTTTTCGTTGAGCATCATAAGGCATCTATTTTTGTTGGTTAGTAATTGCGTTAACGCCATACACAAATACACATTTTGTGCCACAAATGTTTTTGGCAGAAAGTTTTTTCGTGTTTTTTGAAAAAAGTTTTGTCCAATCCAAAATCCAATAGCCAAAATCCAGCCTACATATATGGAAATGCGGATAAAGGCTCTATTTGATGCAGAAACGCCCATTCTACGCGATTTCTTTGTAAAAATGATAAATCATACATTTGGGGTTGTAATCGTGTCTTAAATCGCCTTATTTGGAATCCTATCCTACGGCTTGTTTGAATCCTAAATCCCTAAAAAAAATATGGGTAGGTTGGAGACCATACTTTAGACTTTCACATCTACTTCGACTCAAAGGCAGTCATAGGGGATATAGCATATTTCGTACCAAACTGACATAGGGACAAAAAAAAAAGCACCCCTTTCGGAGTGCTTGTCCATAGGTTAGGTTTTGTTGGTTGTTAGGCAACCTCGGCTTCGGCTTCTTCGGTATGGCTAACCTTGTAGGTTTCGCCACCGATTGTAATGGTGTCGATTGACGCAAATTTGATTGCCATCGGTTCGACTTGATGTTCAGTCAGTCCCGCTTCGGCTTGGCGGTTGCTTCCGCTTCTGCTTGGCGTGAAAGCCTTGATGGTTTCCACCTCGCTTGCGGTGGCGCAGTTGCCATTCACGAGGTAGGAGTTTTCTTCGATGGAATTCTCCATTCGGTAGAATCGTCCATAGTATTCGCCCTTGTGGACGATGATTTTGTTGGGGATAAGCCATTCGCCCCAAGCGAGGGGTTCGGCTACGAAATTGGCTTCACAGCCTTGCTTGTCAAGCCGATTGTTCACGCCATTGGCGTAGTTGTACCCGAATTGGTAGTTCTTTCGGGTGGAAACTTTCTTCACATCCTCGTTGGCGAGGGGGTTGCCACGCTTGTTCATCTTGGGGGTTGTGATGGTGCGGATGGCGCAGATGCAAGCGGCATTGACATTCGTGAGGATGATGGCGAGGGTGGCGTGATTGATGGTTTTCATAACGCAGTTTTTTTTGGTTTGTGTTTCCGTTTTGTGGGGTTGTTTGGTTTGGTTGCCCCTACGCCACTACACTTGCAATTCGTGTGCCACAATTTCAAGTTTTGTGGTTTGGGGGTGATTTTTTTGAAAAAAGTTTTTGTGGCTATGAGGGAGGGGGATTAAGGGGGAGGGAGTAAGTGTATGTTAATAATCATATCCAGCACTTGTGTTTGTTGTGGTTACATAGACATATACTGACATACTCTACAAATCTTTCACACTATCTGCTATTTTTTCTTTTGTTTGTCTATGAAAGAAAGACAATCCCTAACAATGGCCACTCTACCCTCTTTGAGATAGTTATTAAAGAGATTATTATACTTGCCTGGATTCATACCCATCTGCTCTATTGTTCTTGACATCACATCTGCTGCCTCTTTCTTTTCAAGTGTTCTATTGACAAAGAAAGATAGAACATAAACCATTTCCCACAAGAAAGAATAAACATAATTGTTAGTTGTTACCAGCATATAGATAACCAATGTTCTTGCTCCAACATCGTTATAGTTTTCTTCAATCTTCTTGAAAGTATTTTTCATTTCTTCCATAACACACATAATTTAAATGGTTATATATACACACGCGCACATCACGCACCCCCATACTCAAATGAGTACCTAACTTTTTAGTTCCACGATAAAGTGCTCGGTAGGGAATGGGGCGAGGTCACCATTATCGTTAAACTCACGGATGAATAGTTCCCAGTTGGCAAAGTACCAATCACCAGCAAGTTGTTTTACCTCATCGGGAGTCAAATCTTCTACGTTCTTAAATGCATCGTAGCGCATCAGCGCAGAGGATGGAATAACATAAATCATAGTGCTAAATGAAATTAAGTTGACGGATTGCTTCGTTAAGATGCCACAATGCGGTTTCATCGTAATCATAATCATAGATGTCATCGCGGAATTGCTCTACCTTTTTGATAAGGTCTTTCAGTTCTTTTCTATTGTCGCCGTTCATAATAGTTGTGTTTGTTTATCGGTAAGTAGGCAAAAGGCATACCAAACTAATATTTGCTGGCTGCTTTCATAATATCAGAAAGATGATACGAAAGAAGCCATTGCCCTAATTCTTTCAGTTTTTCATCAATGCTGGATGTGAGCAACAAATGGTGTCCATCGCCATCATAATACCACATAGTTGTTTCGTAACTGATGGTGTTCACCTCAATGATATATCTTTCATTTCTGCCGTAGGTGAATGTAACATAGTTCGTTACAAAACGACTGGTGTTGGCTTTTTTGAATTCGATGCTATACTTGTCCAAGATAAGTGCATCAACAAGTTTGCGGTAGTCGGTAGAATACATTTTATTTTGGATTTAAGATTGATTTCAAATAAAAGCCACTCACACACTATTGGCAAAAAAGATAGATGTAAATGGCTTTTAGCAATACAACACATAAGTGGACTTGCACCACACCCACTCCTTTGATGGGTTTATATTGGTTAGTAACTAAATGCAAACATAGCAAATAATAGGCCAATCTGCAAATCTTTTTTATAAATCGTATAAAAAAGTTTTCCACCCAGCCCAGCGGTGCGCAGGATATAGGCGCGGAAAATGGGGGGCGAGGTGGAAACGAAACAGTCTGTTTCAAAAGCGATAATAATATAATAAAATAATAATAATCTCTATTTTCCAAACCATAGCCATTCTGCGTGAGTTGGTTAGACTCTTGGCATCATAGGGTTTTTTGATTGTTGATTTAGCAGGTTTGGTTACCTCCGCTCCTTCGGGTTATGCCATTGTGGTTGCGACCCACCTTTATCTTTACCCCTGCACTTGCATCATTGGCAACCTCACCCACTATATCAAACTTCCCTATCGGCTTTTGTGCATCCTCATAAGATGCGTTCAGTTCCCTCCTAATCCATTAAGTTTACTCTTGGTCACTGGGGTTTGTTAGAGTTCCTATGTAGTCGCGGTAAAATTAGTATTAAAATCTCGGTATTAATCTTTTCTTACGGCTTATCTCTTGTTCTATGCATACTTTCCTAAAGTTTTAAGGGTTTCTACTATACTATACACATTACACATTCACTAATTTGGTTGGGTTATTCCGTCTTGTCCCTAATTCTATTTGACTTGTTCTTCATATCAGTTCTCTTTTGTGGTTTCGATGTTAGATAAGCAAGTTTTATGCCAAACTGATTTAATACGGCTTTTCGCTCCAAATAACTTCACCCTTTTTGTTTAAGCCAGTGGCACGGCAGATAAACTTGTTTCCAAGTCCGTGGGTATATCCCTTATACGGATAACTTTCCTCAATCTTGTAGCCGAAAGGCTGGAAGAAAATGCTGCCTGTTCCTTTTCCGCAATACCAATCGCCAAAGTGCTTCATGGCTTCCTTTGCTTCTTCAAGGGTTTCGAAATAAGCGGAGGGCGCACTATGATATTCGTCTACGCTGTTCTGAATGTAATAAAATCCTTTTTTCATTGTATTAAAGTTTGATGTTACACTTGTTGGTAGGCAAGTTTGATGCCAAACTGATTTTTTATGCTGCTAATACCTCATTTTTTTTCACTTTTTTTACGATGGTTAGTTTTCCGTGGAGTCGCACCCAATCTTTGAGGTGGAATTTTGCTGCCTTGATGTCAACTGCCCAAACTGCGACTTGAAAGCCGTCTTTGTATGTTCCGATGTACTTTTCCATATTAGCCGTAGATTACTTCGCCAAATACGATTATCTGCATAAGGATGTCAGCGCAGTCAGCATCCCAATCACAATCTTCCTCACGATTGAGGAAAGCGAAAAAGGCTTTTCTCTCTGCTTCATCTTCGGAGTTGGCTGCTCTCTGCAACCCCTCAACGATTTCTTTCATACCTACATAGTAGTAGATAACTCCTTGCTTGGTTTTATCGTAGGTAAGATTACCAGTAGGCTCATCACCCTCTTCGGTATTCAAATCATAGACACGCATCTTTTCATCAGCGACTTTTGCATCAAGGACAACTTTTGCCAGTACATCCTCAAAGCAATCACCCTCTTCCTTATGTGCGTCATAGATATGTGCCTTTGCATCAGCACAAAAATTGAGGGAATCGTAGAAAGCGGTGGAGAACAAATCAACCAAATCCTCTTGGGTGATGTTCAAAACTTGGGCGTGGATATTCATATCAGTTCGTTTTACATTTATCTATACTGGTAAACTGGTGGAATCTTTCACGCGATTCGCATAATGTGGCAACCAACATAGTCAGTCAGCGCAATTTCATCTACATTCAGTTCTTCAAGCCACTTTTTGTCGCTTTCCCTATCGAACCCTAAATCAAAGAGTTCTTCAAGGTTGCAGACAATTACTTGGTAGTTGCCATCACCATTATAGTTGGTTGTATTGATAAGGCAGAACATTTTGGCGTTTCCAACAATCTTTTCCATTGTCTTAATGTTTTTGTTGTTTACCAGTAGGTAGGCAAAAGGCGTACCAAACTATTCGTAGTCTTTGATTTCGATAATCTTTTTTTCTTCTGCCAGTTTGATGCGCTTGTATAAAATGTCAAACGCCTTGTCAAGACTGGGAACATCAATGATTCTTGTGACATCACCAGTTATTACTGGCTTAAACTCTTTAAGATTCTTCTCAACCACTTGGGAAAAGATATAACCACTATCTTTGTATTCGGGAGGACGATGGCGCATAGTTGGCTTGTAGCATACCGCCCATTTACCCCAAGCGGTAGGATACATTGACGGCTCATAGTGTTCACCCATATAAAAGATTGACTTGGGGATAAGGTTTTCTACCTTTGTTAATGTGAAAATCATTGTTTTGTTATTTTTGGTTATACTTGATGTTGTTTTTAAGATTGTTGTTAGCAATTCTTTGTTTCTGCTCAGTCATTTTTTGCTTTGCAGATTTGTAACCATAGATAGGCGTGTAATGGTAAGGCATAATGATTATTTGTTAGGTACAATATCGTAATCTTCGCAGCCTACGGAATCAGCATATCTTTCCGCTTGTGCATAGGTTTCAAAATAACGGATTTCGATGGTTGCATCATCATCCCATTTCATTTGGAGTTCCCAATTTGCGTTCTTGTCAGTAGAAGATAACATAGTTCTTTGTTTTTATAGTTACAAGATTAGTCAAGCAAAAGGCATACCACAAATAAGAAAAAGGGGAAGAATCTTCCCCATTTCCTTAAAAAATCTTCGTTGTGTACTTGGTTTTACCCATAGGGGTTTTGATTGTGATTTGGATATAGTGGCGTTTTTCTCCGCTACATTCGATTTCGTGTCGCTCGGAATACCGCCTATCTTCCTCATCAATGTAATCTTCCTCACCCTCTTTGCAGAGCATAATATCTTTCGTGCCTTTATGCTCACGCAGTTCTTTGAGAAACTTCTCGCACCGCTTGGGGCGATTGTCAAGGAAATACCTTTCCCCATACTCATCCCACAATCTTCCTCGTTTGCCACCCATAGCAGAGCAGAAGAAACGATATGTAGAGAATGTGGGTTTGTAGTTGGTATAACCCTCTATGCGCCCATACTTGTTGATATAGTTGATGAGGGACTTGTATTCGGGACAAACCGCATCTGCAAGGCAGATTTTGGAAATGATGGTAGTGGAATAGGAGTCCCAAGCATTACCGCCAAGATAAGACTTTTCGGTTGTATAGACAAGGCCATTCCAGCCTTTAACTTTCTTCTGCTCTTGGAGCATCTTACCAAGTTCGCGGAAGATACTTTCGACATCGGAGCGATACTTAATATCTTTTACAATATCTTCGCTCTTATAGCCACCGATACCAATGTTATATGATTCATTGTACCAGCGATTGTTTGTCCATTTAGTGTTCGGCTCTACATAGAGCGAAACCATCTGCTCCTTACGCGACATTGTAAGCATACCATCTTGGAGCGAAACGCCTTTTTCCTTGTTGTACTTCCTTGCATCAGCAAGTTCGTTCTTGATTCGCTTGAAAATCTTTTCAGCGAGTTTCTTGTTATCTTCTGCCATAGTAGTGGTATTTTAGTTGTTAGACTTCTTGTTCGGTTTGCAGAATACGATAATTAGAATGTAGGTGACAAAGATTCCTACGATAGCCATAGCGAGATAATCAATTCCCATTGTAGTAGTGTTTATTGGTTATGCCATTGTGTAGGCAAAAGGCATACCAAACTTTTCCAAAAGGTGGGAATTAACCCACCTTTGTGTAGGAAAGATTGTATTTCTTTTCGCCATTGTAATATCCACCTCGCAGCGAGTAGTCGCTCTTGTTGTTGTTTTCAAAGACAACTTCGATGATGGGTTTGAGTTCTTCCCAAGTCTTGTTGAGCAGATTGGGTTCTTTCTCCAAGAGTTTCTGCACCGCTATTCTGCCGTTCCAAAAGTCCTCAAACTCCCAGCGCTCTAAACCTTTCTTCTTGGCATCAAGATAGTTGAACACTTTGGTGGAAAGTTCAGCCTTTCTATCGGCTTCCTTTCTTGCTTTTACTTCTGCTGGTGCAAGGTATTTGGCAATTGCCTTGATAGCATCGGCAAATTCCTCACGGCTGATGCGTATGTCACTATGGGTTTCGCGTGTGCGTTCTCCATCAAAGAAATACTCACCACGAATGGTATAGCCATACATAACTTTGCTGGCAAGTTCGCTGGTGTCTCCATCAGTAGAATCACCTTGCCAATAAATGTCAACACAAAGTTCACCTTTGTTGGAAAGGAAAAAACCCGTAATGTGATGATTCCACCAAAACTCGGTGTATTTTTTAATACGGAGAATATCGTTTCCCTTGCTATCACTCCACCTCTTGTAACCATACTTCTTGATGGTTTCGGGAAGAATCTCAAGAGCCTTGCTGATGTTACCAGCAGCAAAGATTTCGCGGTAGAAATTGATGCCCTTTCTTGTGGCTTTCTTGGTAGTGTTGTTCATAATAGTAGTGTATTAGTTGTTCGTAGGTTGTCTATACCAAAATTAGGCCAAACTTACAAGTCAATGTAAAAAAGTTCGATTTGTGGTGCAAAATTTTTCATACAAGACTTGATGCACTCCATAAAAGGATAGTACAACGAATCTGCATCTTCAAAGATGTCACCCAAACTTTGATGGAAAGCGGACTCATCAGTTTCCTTGTTCTTCAAGGTAACGAACACACCGCCATTATCATCAATGGTTGCGTGGAGCAGACAAGCATACCCATTGTAGGTAAAGTTGACTTTGGCTGACTTGATGGCAAACAAGAAATCAGTCAGTTGGCACATATCAGCACCAAAGAATTTGTCCATAAGAATCTTTTTTGCTTTCATAATCTTATCTTTTATAGTAAGTGGTTTGAATCTCCCAATTGATTTTTGTTCTCTCTTTGGGGTTTTCGTAGTAGAGTTCAGCGAACTTGGTAACTCTTTCCTCAATCTCAAATGGATTCGGTGGAGTAGGCAATACCTTATGACAAATATAGAGGGTTGCCTTGCCAGCGGGAAGATAAAGTTTCTCATCGTAATTGGCGCTAATGGCTTGCCACAATTCTTTGATGTGAAGAACAAGACTACCATTGTCCTCTATGCAAATGATTTTACCTCTGCTCTCCCAAGTTGTTTCATTGAGCCTTTTGCAACCCATTCCAAACTCAATGAGCCTTTCCGAAAATTTCTCATTGTGTTCGATTGCATCTTCTTTGGTGCGATAGGGAGTTGAACTAATCAACTCACCCTTTGAATAAATGTTGCTGAATACCATAGTTCTTTGTGTTTGTATGTGTGACATTCAAGTTTTGTGCCTATCTATTCATTTATACGCCCCAGCATCAAAATTCTTTCAAAAATTTTCAACTTTTTTGTGGCTGGTGGCTCATTCTATATATCTATACTATGGTGTCGCAAAAATCTTTCACTCCAGCATCAACTTTTTTCAGTTTGGCAAGGTTTATGCTTACCAAGTGGTAAACAACAAAACACACATTTATAATATGGCAAGCAGAAAATACGACTCCTATTCGATTGTCACCCCTACTGGTGAATGGTTCACCATCAACTACGCCAATGCGCTGGATTTCTATCGTAAGTGTGAAGAACGCCCAGTAAGAATGATTGGCGTGACAAAAGACAAGCGATTAGTCACCATCCGTGAAAAACTGGCATAAAACTTGATTACCCTATGTCGAACAACAAAACATTACTACAATGAGAGAGTATTACAAAATCATTAAGACTTTTGATTTGAAGAAAATCAACATCGAAAGCGGTAAGGTGCAGATTACTGACCCTTGCTATGACCCCTCGCTCTGGTGTTCTCACACAAGAGAGATTAAGAAAGGCGAATACATCTGCAAAGCGGTTATGGTGGATGCTGGTGCTTGGGGACGCAGAATTGCGGAACTCACCATCAATCACATTTCCACGCCCAGGAAAAAGGCAAGTACCTTGATGTGTTGTGCTGGAGTTGATAGTGGCCAGTGCGGTTTCTTCGATGCTGAATACTACAAGAAGTATCACAAGGCAGAATATGTGGATGATGATGCTGAATCCTTAAAGTGGTATCGCAGAGTTTGTGACATCACCCTTGCTGATAAGGCTTGTGGTACGATTGACAAGAAAGGAGTTGTATCTTCCAGCGGTTTCGGCGATGGTGGGTACGATTGCTATGCTGGTTTCAACTCCAAAGGTGAGATTACTGCATTAAGATTGCGTTTCATTTAATAGGTACTCAATTGCGTACATAAAAAAGATTGCTATGAATAAAAAACTTAAAAAGATTGTTTCGGGGCGTGTATATATTGAAACCCCCTCTGGCTATGTTTTCGTTTCGTGCTTTGATGCTGGCACAAGTTATAGTTTCTATGATGTCTATGACTGGGATGGTGAATATCTCGGTGAGGTATCACAAGCCGAAGTGGATGAACACTACCTTGATGATGACGAGGATTGCAACCCCATCTACAATATGGATGGACTTGATGAACTCGCAGAAAGTTTATAAAAGGTACTCAATTGAGTACTCTATAATAAAGATAGTTATGAAAGTACAAGTTTTATTCGAAAAAGTTGAAAAGGGCTACATCGAAATTGAAGTCCAAAACGAAGATGAAATCAGCGACAAGGCAAACGAAGCAATTGCCGAGGGTACTATCAACTGGCTTGACAATGATATTGACATTCAAATGAAAGATTGGGAAGAATCCCCTATTAGTTATGAAAACAATTGAAGAAAAAATTGAGTTTCTCAATGAGTTTTACGAATCCATTGGTTCGGAAAAAAGATATTGGATTGGCAACAATGATATTTACTTTGTCTGCTACAATGCCACCAGCATTATGGACGATATTGATGAAGTGAGCGAAGATGCCATTAACAATGACTACGAAAGAATCTTAAAGAACTATTACGGAAAAGTATAGTTTGGTATGCCTTTTGAATATCCAACATCGTAACCAAAAAACTAATAATTAAAGTATGAGTATGAAAAAGTATGAAGTAACGCTGTTTATTTTGGGGCTTCCCTACAGCGAGGACAACACGGAAACCGTTGAGGTTTATGCCAATTCGCAAGATGAAGCAGAGCAGAAAGCCCACGATTGGTATGTATCCGATGGTTGGGGTGTGTATGATTCAAAAGAAATAACCGATTAAAAAATCAAAAAAAGGGAAACTATATATCAGTTGTCCAAAAGTAATACTTAAATACTTGATTATATGGAAACAAAGATTAAAGGTTGGGTTGCAAGAGACTGTATATGTGGATATATGGTTTATACAAAGAAACCTATAAAAGAAATAGATGATGATGAGGGCTATTCTTATTGGTTTAGTGATGGTGAGGCAATAAAATTCCCCAATCTAAAAAAGATGTTCCCTAACCTCAAATATGGTGATGAACCTATTGAAATTGAGATTATAGTAAAAGCCAAGTAACTTGGACAACAAGTATATATTTCCCAAAAAAAGTGAAATTTTTTTGTAAGAAAATGAAAATTTAGTCGTATATACAGGCAAAACGGCAAGGTTATTGAATATACTTACATTGATTGTTTAACCAATAAAAGATAAATGCTATGGCCAAATTCAAAGTCACTATGAATGAAAGGCAGCGCGATGGCTCTATCCACACCATTGAGCAAACTGCAATCTGCCAGTCCCGTGAGCAAGTCATCGAATGGTATGGCTTGAATCAACCCGACATCGTTAGTTATCACATTGAACCAATTGACTGATATGATACCGAATTCAAAAGAAATCTTCAACGAAGTAACTTGCGCTCTTTCCGCAGAAATCATTGCTGCCAACGCCAAGCGCAACAACGAAATGCCCTTTGGCTATGTCATAGACTATCTCAAAGATATGTATATGATTCCCAAGACACAAGGGTGGGACATCGCAAAAAAGATTTGTCAACACTTTGGTTTGTGGCCGTCTAAAAAGCGATACGAACTCATCATCAAGAAAGGTGTGGAAAGTTTCACCTGCACCCTTGAAGTAATGCCTGCAATCAATGTATATAAAGTGCCTACCAGCTTTGGCTACACCGCTTACTTTGATGTGCAGAAGATGAGAGGAAAGATTGTCTATAATGCAGGGCATACTACTGGTTGGAGAAAAAAGATAATTGAGAAATAAGTTTTTTGGTGTATAGTGTTTTTCATTTCTTTATTTTTTAATGGGACAGATGTGAAATCTCTCCCATTTTCTTTTTAGTTTGGCATGATTTTTCGTATATCAATAGTGAAACACCAAATATAAACCATTATGGCAAACTTTAAAAGAGATTCTGAAACCATCGGCAGAGTGAATGAACTCCTGAAAGCCGATAACCTGACCAGCGAACAAAAAACGGCTATTGAAAGCCTTGTCGCTGACTACGAAAGATGCACCTACAATGACTGGTGCGAAAGACACGAGTTTTATCGTGGCATCGTGGAGTCTATGGTCAATGACTACGGCTTCCAGTACAAGGAACTGGCTGAAAAAATGGCCAACAATCATCCCACCTTGCAGCAATCTTTTATGCGGATGTGTGCCAATTTCATCCAGCGTATGGCAGAGAAAGCCTACTGCGATGATAGAAATCGCACATCGGTGGAATACGCCAAAGCCATTATGGATAATGTGGGTGAAGAACATTTCCCTTTCATCTAACAAGAATCTTGGGGAGAATGAAAAATTTCTTCCCTTTAATATTAAAAAAATGTTTTTATCTTTTCTTTTAGGAACAATCATTGGAAACTGTTTAAGTTTCGGAAATGAGGATGATGGTGATAATACACCATATTACAATAAACCTAATTTTTCATCGCCTTCTTATAATGCACTTGCTGATGGTGGTGGCGTAAGTTTGTATGTGAGAAAAGGATATACCCTCTTTTGGCTTGTTGGTATGTATTATCATTTACCACCAAATTGTTATGGTAGATTTAATGGATATGCTGTTGCAGAAACAGATAATGAATATGATAAATATGCTGTCGGTGTTTATGAGGAAGAAACACAGAATTTAATAGGATATGTACCAAAAGGTCTTAACAAAACAATCCATAAATATATCCTACAAGAAGGTGGTTCAGTACACGCATACGGATATGTTCAATTGGATGAAAATGGTCAGTACAACTCAGAAGTATGTATAGAATCTAATAAAAACGAAGTAAAAAATAGAAACAAACCATATAAAGTAGAGAGTTGGGATAAACTCAATTTTAATTGGAACAATGAAAATTTCCAATGTGTAAATGACAATGACGAGGCACAAGGTTGTGCTTATGGTTTGATTGGTATATTTTGTTTTGCTTTAATATGCCTTTTAGGTGTTTTATTTTTATAGAAAAATATAGAATGGTATAGTATTTGATTATCTATCAGTAAAACACACAAACATTATGAAAGCACCTTATTTTCATTTTGTAGGAGTTACCAGTACTCTTGAAAAAGAATCTTTTGTCAAAAAACTGGAAGAACTTGGCTACACCAATAGCCATTTCGGAATGAGCAAACCTGATGAAGAATGTGTGGGTGTTGCTATCTTTTGTTCTATGGAAGAAAAGAGTTACACGCTTTGCTGGCAAGGTATGGACACCAACAATCCACGCACCTCTTGGACTTTGTGCCGTGAACGCTTCAGCGCACGTGACACTTTTTTCAATTACCTTAAAGATTACGAAAAATTTGTAGGCGCATATGAGAAAGACAATCACTAATATGGTATATAGGCGCGTATATAAAGCGTTCTACGACTTTGTTGTGGCAAGCGAGAACCCTTGCAAAGTCCTAAACGATGAAATCAACGGGAAGCCTTATATTCCAGTTGGTAAACCCGCACACCTGCTTCCTATGGGTCGTATTGAAACCCTGTGGAATTCCAAGTCGCCAAGAGTGAAACTATATAGAGCCAATCTCGTTAAACTTGCAGTCAAGAAACATTACTATGGCTATATCTATCGTTCAAAGATAAATGCTTATAATATTGATTCCTTTGTCATAGAAAAGATATTGAACGAAATCAAAGCCGACTATAAGGAAGCAAAAGAATTTGTTCCATCTTTTTCTTCAACAAAGAACATCTATCCCATCAGTTTGAGTGGAATGGCATAAAACTTGAATACACTACCAGTGAAACACAAAAACAAAATTATTATGAAAAAGTTAACAAAAATTCTTGTAATTGTAATGTGGGTTATTGTAATCCCTATCCTTGTTATTGTACTTGCCACAAGCGGCATTAAAATCACCTTTAAGGATGTATTGGGCGGGCTTTTTGCTGGGTGTGTGCTTGTGTTCGTTCTTTATTGTATTTTAATACCTTTCAATATTAATCGAATCAGAAAAAATACTGAAAAATAAGTTCTTATGAAACGCTTTTTACTCTTATTGTTGGTTGCATTGATGGGAGTGTCTTGCAACCCCGAAAAGAAACAAATGGAAGATGTGTTGATTTCTTGTTTGAAGTCACCATCCAGTTATCGTTATATCTCGTTTGAAAAGCGTGAAATTATCACACTCTCAAGAGAGGTCGATGATAGGATTGAGTATTACACAAAAATCTTGGAATTGGACAACTATGATATAGATAGAAGCGAAAAAGAAATCAATAGTGAAAATGATAACATTGTTTTTTGGACAAAATACAGGGACAATGATTTTGTTAAATATCATCAAGAGCAACTAACATATTGGAAGAAAGAAAAAGAAAAATATGTGGCCAAAAAACAAAAAGATGAAAAAGTTTTCAATTATCTAAATAAGTTGAAAACATACAATGTAAACAACAATGATTACTACGATTATCCCACTTTTTATGTCTATCGTTTAATCTATGAATCGCAAAATGGATTTGGTGCATCGTTAAAAGATTGCTGCTATGGTAGATTTACGAAAGATGGAGAATTGGTAGCAATCAAACTCGGTGAAGAAGAAGAATGGAATTTATTGGGTAACTTTTACTCTATTCCTAATTATTACGAACTCTTGAACGACCAACCAACTTGGAGTAATGTGGAAGAATCAACTAATAACCAAAATTTTGGTACATTAGGAAATGCTGTTAGTAGTAAAAGTATAACACCAGTACAAACAACAAACTTTTTAGATGAAATCTTTCACCAAGATGGGTTTTTTGTTAGTCCATTAGCGAAAATGATTGGTTATCTTGCATTATTCCTCTTGGTATATTTCTTCTTGTTAATCATTTTATTTTTAATTACTCTTCCTTTTAGGGGATAATGGTACGGCTTTTGCTTACCTAACATCGTAACACCAAAACAAGAGTTATGAATAAAAGGAACCACCCTCTCAAAGTTGGAGAAGTCGTATTTGATTGCGACAATATGCTTTTCGGCATCATCACCGAACTCACCCCCAGCAAAGCCGTCCTTGAAATGAACAAGGACTTTGAACACGGCTTTGATTGCCTTGAAGAAAATCTTACTATGTTGGATAGTGAGATTACCGAAGATGAGCAGAAGTGGGAAACCGACAATCTTAATGAACTCTACCAAATGGCTTGGGATGTGCTGGAGTTTCAAGATGACTTTCCAGTATGCTATGAGCATCAGCCCGACATTGACTATCCCTACTATTGTCCTTATCTTAACGAGAATCTTTACCGATTTGAAACAAAAACAAAGTAATATGGCTAAAATTAATCGTGACAACTTTCGCCTTGAACCTTTTTTCAATGCTGGCATTGATTACGAAAGAGGACTGGTAGATGCAGAGGGTAGTGATGTGTTCGATGTTGAAACTGGACGCTACCTCGGTTCAGTCTATGGCTATCTTCCTATTGAACTGGGACAAAAGACTGATGATGAGTTGATAGATATTTTTATTGATAACGGCATCATTTAATCATTAAAAAAGTTTCTTATGGATATTGTGCAACATAGAATCCTAACCGAAAAATCCAAATTGGGGGTGGGGCGTTACAAAAACGAAACGATTGAAAGATTGTTGTTAATTTGTCCCAAAGCAATAAGATTCGTTTACTATCATTACGAATCAATCGACTTTGTTCCGTCCATACTGGAGAAAGCAAAGATTTATTTGAAACTGGATAAACCAGCCACAAATGACTTGAGATATAAAGATAACGAGCATATGATTTATGCAAGAATGACTGATGAGGAACGCAAAGAAAACCTTAAAGAATGGTCATCCAAAAAAGCAAGCCAAATTCGTGGTCAACGTCAATCATATTACTCAACAAAGTTTGAAAATATGACTGCAAAAGGAAAATTACAAGCAATCAACCACGGAAAAGTATAGTTTGGCACTATCCTTGCTTGTCTACTGGTAAACACAAAACAACAAGCATTATGAAAACAAACTTTAAGTCGAAAGAGTTTTGGAAAACCCTTGATGCGGTTCGCGCAGAAGTTTTGCAAGCCGTAGAGGATTTGCTGAAAGAACTGGGTGGTAAGGTATGTATGGCATACTACCACATTGAAACGAGTTTGCCTCGCTACACATTCTTTGAAGTTGACTCGGATGGACACGGCTTCGAATTGTTCATTGATTCTATCGAACAAAAGAATGATTATGTGACAATCAATTTCTCGGACGGCGAAGATTATCACGAATCCACCTCCGTTCTTTCTTGCCTCAACCTCACCGAAGCAATGTATGTCCTTGAAGAACTGGAGAATGTCAAGCACTATGTTGTCAAGAACAAAGAACAAGTTGTAACCGAATTAAAGGACTAATACTATGTGCCTCTATCTTACCAAACAAAACAAAGAACCCAAAGTGGCTGAAAAGTCTATTGAGTGCTACAAACTGGTTTTAAAAAGAGTCTACAATAGACTTGTAACCCCGTTTATGCATTGTGAAATTGATTTGGGTGAGGTTATCAAAGCCTATCCTCGTGTACCGATGGTGCGAAAATCGGAACGTACCAGTGAACATAGCCGATATAAATTTTTTGTGGGTGCTGGTGTAATTCACACATTCAAAACTATTGAAGGAGCGAAAAAGGCTGCGCGTATGTTGTTCTTTTCGAGTGATATTGCCATCGTTAAGTGCACTATTCCCACTGGAAGTTTGTACTTTGAGGGTGCATTTGATGATACTGGAATCCAGTGCTATGCCTCAACATCTGTACGTTACTGGAAAAAAATCGTTTATCAAAAATAAAAAACAATGGAAAAAATTACAATTCTTTGTGTCGCCATTGCTTTTGGCGCTTTTGCTGCCTCCTTTATGCTCATTGTGTATAAGTTGGTTGCCTACATTGGAAAGGCTATTGTGAAAGAACCTTTTTCTATGAATCTTAAACGTGAGATTGTTATAATTTCTGTCGCAACATTTATGATTTCTCTGTACTTTCTTACCAGTTAGGCACGGCTTTTGCCTACCTAATGGTATAAACACAAATACTACTGTTATGAACAAGGAACAAGAAATCATTGAAGCAATCAAGAGCAAAGGCGAGAAAGACGGCGATGTCGCTCGGATTTGGCTCGACTTAAACGGAGTCTGCAACATTGAAGGACACACTGATGTAATGTGCGCCCACCTCGGATGTGATGGTATTCTCACTTTCCATGTAAACACGCCTAACGATGCCTCTACAATCTTTGTACGCATTGAGGAACTGCCCGAAGCCGTGGCAAACAAAGCATATGCACAGATTATGAACCTCTAAACAGAAAGATAATGAAACGCCTTTATTTCAATCCCAAGAAAGAATATACCATCATCAACACGATTGACGGCTATGACCTCAACGATGAATGGCTCAAAGAATTCAAGATGTACTGCGAAGATATGGGCTATGAGTTTGTGGATGGTGACAATCCCATTGCAATGGAAGATGGTAGTAAGGTTACCGACTACGAGGCGTGGGTACGTGAGTCCCAGGAGAATGATATTGATGACTTTTGGGCTAATCTTCGTTCTGGGAAAGATGATAGTCACGTGATTGTGACAGGCCATTTTGATAGTCGTTATCCCGATTTCTACGGTCCGAATCCAGCTCGTGTACTGGCCATCAACCCAGTCGATTCGCTGGAAGAGGCTATCAAGAAATGTTTCAAATGCGTGGATTACGCTTCCGTCAAGGTGAAAGATAACGTTATCTACGTGAAAGGCATTCATCACGACGGCACAGAGTACTACGAGATTAGGGTTGTCGCCAAGTCCGCCTGGGACAAAATCAACAACGGCAATTACAAGACAGATGAAGAGATTCTGTCCAACAATAAGAACTTCATTCGCCCTTACTGGAATATGTTTGGGCTGGCATAAAAAGGTACTCGATTGAGTACATAATTTGGTAATTACAATGAAAAAACTTATATTTGAAAATTACAATGAAAAGAAAGATGCTTTAGACAAACTTAAGCAAGAAGGGATTAAGTTTATTGCCAATGGCTGGTGGGGCTATGTCCTAGTCAAAGATTCTGATGAAGAACTGTCTCGCCGTCTGGTAAATCCCAAAGAAGTTGAGGACTGTCCCGAACTTCGAGCTTCCGAATCTTTTGCACAATTTCTGGATATGTACAACGGTGGTGGCACAAGCTCCATCAATGTACCACAGGAATATGCAATCGTAATTCAAGAGAATGGATGGAGCAACCTGCTCGAATATCCCAATCTTATCTGTCAGACTGATGACCTTACGCTCATCTGCATTGACCAGGATACGAAACATATTAAAACCATAAACCAATTATAATTATCTTATTTACTCCTGAAAGGACAGGAGGGAGGTGCAAGTCCTCGTTAAGTGTGTGATTTTATAGCACCCCAGCGGCACTGGGGTGTTTTTTTTTGTTTTTTATTATTTCTGGCAAGGTCTTTGCTTGTATTCTGGTAAACAACAAAAACAATACTATTATGAAAAAGTTTATTATTATCTTCTTTTTAATGCTTTTGTCCTTTAATGCAAATAGCCAAAAACTTATGCATATAAATGGTTTTGGTTTTAGTGGTGGAATGAATTCGAGGTACGGTAGTACGTGGGGTCTATCTGTTGGTAATTTTGAATCTTTTTTTTCTTTTTGTGACCCAAAACACGAAACAACACATTCTAAAGATTTTTATTGGAGTTTTGGTTATGGGGTTTATTTCCTTAATAACGAAAAATTTCATTTAGGTGTTGTTCCTTTCGCTTCAATCGGTTTTGAAGGTGATGGCTATTTTTGTGGCGCAGGTGTTCATAAGGAAAGTGAACTAAATCAATGTGTCTATGTGTGTGCTTATAATGATATTGTTTTTTCTGCTGGTGCGGCCCTAAAATCTGTGTATTGGTTGAAAAAAGGAGTTTATCAATCTTTCGGCTTATCTTTTATGCTCGGTTATAGTATTGACGGAGAAGGATTATTTGGAACTGTTGGAATTTTATTTTAATAAGTTATTTTTATGAAAAAGTTTATCCTAATCATTTCATTTATCTTTGTTGTTACCAACGCAAATGCACAAGTTATTGATGAAAAGTTGGAAGGTATGTATAAGAATCAAAAACTTTGGCGTAATGAAAAAGATTCTATTGAAAATATAATTCAAAAACACTTAAATGAGATAGAGCCTGTTAGAGCACATCTTAACAGTGTTTCGTCATCCCCAATAAAGAAAGCAAAAGTTAATGAATTTGGTACAGAGAAATCTTGTATAAAATCTTACTGCTTTGATGATGATTGTAAGATGAAACATATAAAATTTTATTATTTAAACGGTGTTGGCGCTGGTGTTTGGTTTAAAAATGAAGCAGATAAAAATTTATATGCGGAATATGAAAAATGTTTAATTGATTTATATGAAAGTAAAACGGCACAAGAATATAGGATGATAATTAAACTCTTAAGTGAAATAGAAAATAAGATAGAAAATCACCTAAACAAAGAGAAATATGACGAATTTTATGAAAGAATTGATAAAGTTCGTAAAGTACTCTAATTTTTGGCATCATCTTTGGATGTATTCTGGTAAACAACAAAAACATTATTACCATGTTGAAATACAAAGATATTATTTTTAAAGACCAGACAATTGATAACTGGGCTGGCAATACTTGTGTTGCCGCAGAGAGCGATGATGACACGGCTTATCTTCTTTCTGTTAAAGGTCTTATCAGGAGATTCAGTGAATATGAAAACCCCTTTGTTGGTTTCTATTATTTCTGTAAAGATAGATATATTTGGAGAAGGCCAAACATTGATATTGCTCGGTTTTATTATGACCCCAAAACAGGTGTTAAAATTGACTGGGAAAAAGTCTACGAAGTCGGGAAAGTTTTTTTTGATGACTATTCTGAAAAAACAGAAAAAACACTTGCCAAAGATATGTAATCTGGCAAGGTCTTTGCTTATAGAAATGTAAACCTTTAAAACAATAGAAACATGAAAGTATTTGTAGTTGTCGTAGATGAAGTCTACGACGGTGTTGATGAACACAACATCACTGTCTGTAAAACCAGAGAAATCGCCCAGAGGATTCTCAACGACAATGTTGAGGAAGCAAAGAAACGCATCGCCGATTACTATGGCTGGGTACAGGAAGAAAGCAACGATTGCTTTGAAGCGTATGAGGATGGCTACTACGCCCACAATCATTTCTGTGCAAACATCGAAGAAAAAGAAATTGTTGAAGAATAGGTGTAAGAAAACAGAACAATAGGAGTATAAA
>JAEEGL011969272.1_pt1 | contig 51887 bp, 59 predicted proteins | sample 9134231 | NCBI WGS metagenome assembly JAEEGL01 (sample SAMN16246548, study PRJNA631951) | gut metagenome | biome: gut microbiome; feature: rumen; material: fiber-attached | host: Bos | place: Iran: Karaj | collected 2018-10
ATCAAAATGCATTAATACTAATTTATCTTTATCTAAATCGATAATATCCTCATATTTAATATGCACATCATAAGTTTCTTCTGCAACTTCAGTATATATAGTTTTAACCTTTTTATCTTTAGATAATTTTCTTATATAATCAATATCTCTCGTATCACCTGTATAATAATACTTTCCAAACTTATCTTTAAACATGATTCCAAAGCATTGTAATTTTGGTGAATGAGGTGTTGGCTGCATATTAACATCAAAACTAAAATTCAAAGATTTCTCATCGATAAAATTATAGTATTTAACATCTACACCTGTTATTCTTAATAAATCACAAAGTGTCTGTTTATATGTTTCATCATTATATATTATATTTGGCATTATTTTAAGATAAAAATTACTATACCATATTAGTATACCTAAGCCAGCAACATGATCATAATGTGTATGTGTTATTGCAATATAAATATTTTCGATATCATCAAATGCACCGGCATCTAATAATTTCTTCGTTGCTTCTTCACAAACATCTATAATTAAAAGATTCTTCTTATCTTTTATATAACATGAGTTACCACCTAATTCTATAGTAGTAGCTCCTCCAATACCAATAAAATTTAGTTTTTCCATATAATCACCTCATCTGTATATAATTCTTGATTACTTTTTAAGTTATCTACTAAATTGGATTAAAAATATCCTGATTCATATATTCTTCTAATTCAATCATACATAATTCTCTTTTCTATAATAACTCATATTTACTTAAAAAGTTTTTAACTTGCAATTCAACATTCTCTTCAGTATTAATAACGTAATCTATTAATTTATCATCTACATGAGAAACATTATTCTTCATCCATAAATAATCATTATAATTGGCTTCCGAATAATTATTATTATCTTTAACTCTTTCTTTTAGTCTATTTTCTACTACTTGATCAGTACACTTTAACCTAATTATATAATACTTGTATCCTAGTTTATCATAATATTCTTTTTTATCTTTCCATTTATGACAAAAACAGCTATCCATTATAGCACTATTATTATTTTTAAGTAAAAGTTCTAAACGGTAGTTTTGCAATTCATTTCTTAAGTTACTTTTATCACTATAATCATTTAACCAGTCTCTTACTTCATCGTTATTTAATATTATAGAATTATCATATTTAGCTATAACTTTTGAAACATAGCTTTTACCTTGGCCAGTATACGCATCAAATAGTATTATATATGGATTTTTCTTGTTTCCAACAGGAACAGGAAAATCATTTATAAACTTTTCTTTTATATCCATAAAATCACCTCAATGTTTAAAAAAAGAAGACATATTTATCTTCTACTTTTTCTAAATGCTTTTTCTTCTGCTTCTCTTTTTTTACTAACTAATTCTATTATAGCTTCAGCAAGAGCTCCATCTATATCATATGCTTCATAATATGCGCCAGAACATGATGGAATTTCTTTTAATATTTTATAACCACTTCCAAGATGTCTTTTAAACTCATCAGACCAAATTGCTCTTCCACCATTAATATTAACTGAATCTCCTGGATAGTAATAGTCATCTTCTCTTCTTCTATCAACTTCATCTAAACTACTACTATTTCCACCACATCCAGTAACAACAGCTGAACCACAACCTGTTGTATGTCTTCTTTCAGGTTCACTGCTACCACACATAGGTGCTACATATCCTCCACAACCCATATTAACACTTTCCTTTCTCATTTATATCAAGTAAATATAAAAGTCTTTCAATATTATCTCTTCTACCATCCCAATCATAACACAAATTACCATCTTGTAGCAATATCAAATCATTAACTTCAGTTATGTTTCCAAATGATATAGATGTCGTTAGTAATCCTCTATGATAATCTATAACAAAAGTTCTTTTTTTGTTTACTCTTTTGAAGAATATACAAGTATCACATACATTACAAAATACGTGTTTAAAGTAAAAATAAGTATTAGCCAAATCATTTACTACTCTACTATTTGCAAGCTCATGTAATTCATCTTTCTTTTGTAGTACATAATTAGATCTTAAATTAAGAATTAATGAATCATATTCATCACTTTTAATCTTTCTAATTTTTTCCCATCTATCTACATATTTTTTAATATTATCAAGAGAGAATTGATCTTTATTTAGTTCTACTACATTTATTCTTACTGGTTTCTTTATTTTAGCGATTTCTTCATCTTCACATATATCGTGTAATAATATAGAATCTTCCTCATAAGAAGTAGTATGCCTTGAAATACTAACACTTTTAATACAATCAGTATTATTAACAAAATCTATAAACTCCTCACTATTCTTTTTAGGAAGTGTCGTATTAATATATACTGTTTTATTATCTACAATTGAAACTAACTCTTTAAGTTTATCTACATCACTACTAGGTTCACCACCAGTAAATACAATAGTAGATACTACTGAGTTTCTAATTGATTTAAGTGTTTTCTTCACTTTTTCAAAATCAGCTTTTATAGTATTATAATCCTTTTTAGAAGAGCAAAATGGGCAATTATTTGTACAGTTCCATGGAACATATACTGTAATTGAGAAATCATCTCTTCCTATCGTAAAATCATTAGCCATCTAGTCACCTTCAAACAAATTAATTATATCATATAAAAAATACAAGTTTAACTTGTATTTTTATAATCTTATTTATTATTCTGATATCTTGTGTATTTCTATTCTCATGTCATCATTAACATAAGTGTGATATGTAATAGTTCCTTCTATAGTGCCATCTTCATTTACTATCTCCAAATATATTTCAGAGCTTCCTTCACTTTTAGGTTTAACAGTAAAATCATATAATACGCCACCAGTTTCAATACCCGACTGATCAACGGCTTCTTCAGTAACAGAAATAACACTATCATCTTCAATCTTTAAATTATGATTTCTACCAAATATATATCCTTCTCTAAATCTAGCATAATAATCTTTTTTAACTAAAGAAGGAGTCAAATCATTACTTACATCAAAGCTATAAACTCTTGCTTCATATTCGCCATTTTCATTAATAGCTTTAAAAGTAACATCAGTCTTTCCTGCTTTCTTACCAGTTAAAGTTATTTTAACAGATGTACCTCCTTGAATAACATTAGGATCACTTTCATTATCTGCTACTATAAAGTCTAAAATATCTGGATTTGATACTTTTACTTCATAAGTTTGAGCAAAAGTATAAAACTCATCTATTTCATAACTTTTACCCTCAGTTTTAGAACATCCAACTAACAACAATATAATTGCAATTAATAATAATATTTTTTTCATTATTTATCCTCCTATTTGTATTATAACACTAAATAGTCATGATTACATGCTCTAATTAATCTATTCATAATTGCTAGACCTAATCCTTCTAATGATAGTCCTTCTATAATAGCTAAACTAGCATCGTAATCATCTATTTTTCTAAGTATTGAAAATAGTTTATGTGATACTTCATCTAAGTTATTTTTACTTCCAATATCGATAGTAGTATAATCACTAAAATCTTTTATATCTTCCCTATATGCTAATATAAGTACTTTCTTTTCTTTACTAGAAAGTTCGTAAATTGCATTTTTCATTTTATTATAGTCATCACTATATATTAATTTGCATGGTGTCTTTGGTGCATAATGCCTATATTTCATTCCAGGAGATAATACTTTCTCATCGTTTGATATCTCTCCCATAACATTTTTATCTACTGTTACATGAGATATTACATTTTCTATATCCTCTTTAGTTATCTTACCTGGTCTTAATATTTTAACTTCGTCATTTATAACTCTAACTACAGTTGATTCAAGACCAATATCAGTTTCTCCACCATCGATAACATAATCTACCTTATTACCTAGTTCATCAATAATATCTTTAATATTAGTACCACTTGGTTTACCAGAAATATTTGCACTAGGTGCTGCAATTGGAAGATTAGATTCTTTAATCAAATCATGGGCTATTTTATTGCTAGGCATTCTAACACCTACTATATCACCATCACAAGTAGCAACTTTTGCAATACCACTTTTCTTATTCAAAATAATAGTAAATGGCCCAGGCCAAAAAGCATCCATTAATTTGTACTCTAAAGTCGAAATATTCCCTGCTATATCATCTAACATATCCATATCTGCTATGTGAAGTATAAGTGGATTATCTTGTGCTCTACCCTTGGCTACAAATATTTTCTTAACTGCTTCATCATTTAAAGCATTAGCTCCTATTCCATAGACAGTTTCAGTTGGGAATAAAACTATACCACCATCTTTAATTACTTTAGCAGCCTTTTTTATATCATCTTTTTTTACCATACGATATCATCTTCCATCGATTCTATTGTTTCTCTTTTTCTAATTAATTTTACTTTATTATCGAATAAAAGGATTTCAGCAGGTCTTGCTCTACCCGTATAGTTTGATGCCATAGAAAAGCCATATGCACCTGCATTATGAACTAAGATTTTATCTCCAACCTTTGGAATTGTAAGAAGTCTATCTCTTCCAATAACATCTCCGCTTTCACAGATATTACCGCATATATTAGTTTTAACTTCTTTTGTATTTCTCTTATCTAAAAGTGTTACTTCATGATAAGAATTATACATAGATGGTCTAACTAGTTCATTCATTCCAATATCTGTACCAATCCAGTAAACACCATTTTCACATTTAATAGCATTTACTTCTCCCATAATAATACCAGCTTCACATGGAATATATCTTCCTATTTCAAACTTAAATTCTTTAACGCTAGGATAATCTTTTATAAACTTGTTTAATTCATTAGAAAGAGTTTTTGCAAGCTTAGTTAAGTTAAGTGGCTCTTCTTCTTTCTTATATGGAACTCCAAATCCACCACCTAAATCGACTATAGATATTCCGTCAAAATGCTCTTTGATTATTCTTAGTCCTTCTTTTACTCCATCCATATAATTATTTACTTTATCATCTAAGAATAAACTACCTAAATGCTGATGAATACCAACGAGATTTAATCTATACTTCTTAATTACTTTTAATAATTCTTCGATATTATCTTCACATACTCCAAACTTTGATTCTACTCCAGAAGTAACAACTTTTTTATTATGGCCTACTCCGCCAGTTCCTGGATTTATTCTAACCATTATATCTGTATTTGGAAATAACTCTCCCCAGCTTTCAACTTGAGAGATTGAATCAAGACAAATTAAAATATTAGAGTCATGTACAAGTTTCATCTCTTCTTTACTTATATTATTACAAACATATAATATTTCTTCATTATTAAAATTACATTTCTTATCAAGATCAAGTTCAAGTGGTGACATAGCATCTACATACAAACCACTTTCTTTAACTGCCTTTAATATAGCAGGATTATTATTAGCTTTTGACGAATAATGAATACTAACTTTAGATCCATCAAGTTCTTTTTCAAGCTCTTCTCTAAACTTACTTATATTATCAATACGATTTTTTAATATATCATTATCATAAATATAAATAGGACTTCCATATTTATTTAATTCTTTTAAATTATTATTAATCTTAACAATAGTACTTTCCATAATAACCCATCTCACTTACTAAAATATTAGTACAATTATAACAAAAAAATAGATTAATTGTTAATCTATTTTTATACATTTACCAAAAATTAATTCTTACTTAATTTTAATGATTTTGCATAATTAGAAACAGCCATAAAATTATCATCATATGGATATCTTTTTTGACCAAATTCTATCCACATATCAGACCATGACTTTCCAGACATTAATAACTGCTTAACTGCTGGATCATTAAATGAATTATTTCCTTCTTGATGATTTAAATCAACACATCCTTCTAAATCATATAATTTACACTGAATATCACATTAAAGTTTATCACATTCATATGCAAACATAGCTTCTTTAGTTTTATGTTCATCAAACTCTAAGAATAATTCTTCAATTTTATCTCCATCGATAAGACTAGATAAAATCTTATGAACTGCTTCATGTTCTATTTTTTCTTTTTCTTTTTTATCGATATCAAACTGAGTTAAGTCACCAATGATTGTTTCTCCAAGTTCATGAATAGCAAGCATATAAATGACTTTCATAATATCTATATCGTATTCGTATTCAGATTTCATAGCTAATGCAAGCATTTGTACTCCATAAACATGTTCTGCTATACTTTCTACTCTTTCTCTTTTTACATTCCAGTTAAGCCATCCAGTCCTTACTACATTTTTAAGTTTATTACATAAAATATAATAATCTAAAACATTCTTTTCTTTTGACATACAAGCCATCCGATTAGTTATTATACACTAAAAAATCATATTTTTAATTTTATTTTTATTTAAATTAAGATTTTTTTGTGCCATATCATAGTATACACATATCTTATATCCTGCATAACCATACATGTGGTCAAGTCCAGAATAAGTGTATCCCAAATAACCGTCTTTAAGCCCAAGTGACTTTAAATACTTAGTTCCTAAAGTCACCATATTAACTGCAATATGCTTTCCTCTATAATCATTATGTACTGCAGTGCATCCGACACTACCTAAACCTTTTCCTTCAGTCTCTATACATATCATAAGACAGCCACATACATCTTTACCATTAGTAGCAACAAGAACTTTTTGTTTAGGATCCTTATCGTAATATTTAGGATCTTTATAAAACTCTGAAAAGTCTTTTTCAGCATTATCAGTACATTTAATTATATTTGGTATATCATCTACTGTTGCAAATCTATAAGTAATACCATCAATCGTATCTCCAATAGATTTTTCTCCAAAATTAACACTATCTAAATCTACTCTCATATCAAAACAGTTATCATTCCAAGAATGAGTATAACCTCTTTTACTAAAGAACTCATATGACTCATTATTAACATTTTCATATATCTTATCTTCTTCTAGACTTTGTTCATATGGTTTAGTTGCCATAGGAATACCAGGCATCAAATAGATATTATCATCAGTAACACCTATATTTATTTTTTCATATCCTTTGCTAGTAATATATTCTTCTGACTCTTGTAATAACTTTGTACCAATTCCTCTTCTTCTATATTCTTCATTTACACAAAGCATAAGTATAGTATCATGATAAATAATAGATGTACCAACAATATTTCCATCGTTATCATAATAATCGATATACTTATTATCTTCGTTGTTAATAATATCTAAAGCTTCTTCTGGATTTCTTACAATAAAAGGAAAATTCTTTCTAAATAATTCATAATATTTATTCATCTTCATCACCACACGTATATATATTTTCTAATAATTCTTGACCATTTTTTAAATTAAAGGGATTTGTTCCAACTAATTTAGCACCCATATGTACATAAAAATCATTAGATGGATTATCTTTTAAACATCCAATAATAAACTTAGTATATCCCATATCTTTAAGTTCATTAATTCCTCTTTCAAATAATATTTTACCTAATCCCTTTTTCTTAGCACTATTAAGTAAATATAAAGCACCTAATTCACCATAATCATTATATTTTTCATACTTTGTTATTCTAACTCTTAATATTCCTACGTATTCATTATTATACTTAATTAGAAATCTTCTACTTCCATCATCTATCTTTTCAATTAAATTATCTCTAGCTTTATTAACTTCATCTTCACTATTTATTAATTCTAGAAAATCATCTTTTACTATTCCTTTATATGACTCTTTCCATGCAAGTGCATTTACTTTAGCATAATCCAAAGCATTATCTTTATTCATTTTTTCAATCACATAATCCATAATAACACCTTCTATTTAAGAATTTTACACTGTCTTTTAGCTTCTTCTACACCTAAGTTTTCTTTATAATACTCAAGCATTATTCTATCTACTTCATCTGCATCTATAAAATCATTATCAGGATAAATTATTGGATTAAACTCACAACCAAAGAAAGAATAAAGAGAATCTAATTTCTTAAAACCTAATCTAGTATAAAAATCTAATCTCTTTTTAGTAAGTGGTTCTTCTTCTTTAACTATTTCTATTTCACCAATAAGTCCTTTATCTTTAACAACAGTATCTAATAATTTTCTAAGTGATTTAGATCCATATCCTTTACTTTGATACTCTTCATAAATAGCAAAATAATCTAAATAGTATGGATAGTCATTCATTTTTTCTAGTATAAAGAATCCAACTGTTTTATCTTCATCAATTATTTTATAAAACTTTTCATACCCATCATCGTATGCTCTTCTTATTTTATCCCAGTCTCTTTGTTCTTTCTCTGGAAATAATCGTATATATCTATCGTATATATCACTTTCAAATTCATCTATAGGAATTTCTATAACATCTATCATATTAATCACCTCTTAAGTACTAATTTTTTTTCTAAATCATTTATATATTTTTTTCGCTTTTCAAGTTTATCTGGATGATGCGCCATAGCATCACACTTTTGTATTTCGTATAGTTTTAAACAAAAATCATAATTGTTTTCTATATCAATCTCGTTTATTGGAGTATCATGTTTCTCTATCAAACTACATATATAGTTTATATACTCATCACTAAAATCAAATCTTTTTAATATTTTTTGAGACATCTTACTAGATACTTCAGGATGTCCTCTAAAATGTCTTACTTCTTCATCTTGATAACAAAATGGTTTACCTATATCATGTAGAAGAAGTACTAATCTAACATCAAAGTCGTTCTTAGATAGACTAAGTGCTAATAGTGTATGATTCCATGCATCTAAATGATGATGTGGATGTTTTTGATCAAATCCAATCATACTTTTAATTTCAGGTATCGTATATAGTAAATAATCCATATTATTATTTATTGAAGATACAACATCATCTTCTTTCAATATCTTTTCTAGATACATAAAATCACCTCTAATATATTAATTATATCATTATTTAAACATAAAAATAGAAGTAGGATTTAATCCTACTTCTTGTATTGTTTTCCTAAGAAATTACATACTTTATTAAAGCATGCAATCTGATCTTCATTTAGCTCTTTATCTTCTACCATCTTTTTAAGAGTTTCCATAGAGAACCATCTTACTTCACTTAATTCTTCTTCTTGAATCTTAACATCATTTAAATCTATATCTTTATTAACAAAATACATCTTAAAACAATCTTTTCCATCACATCCAGAATCGTACATGATGAATTCATCTTCTTTAAAATCTAATCCAAGTTCTTCTTTAACTTCAGTTACTATTCCTTCGATAGGAGTTTCTCCAGATTTAGGATGACCTCCAGTCACTCCCCAATCTCCTCCTTTAGAAGGAACTCTTTTTTGCATTAAGAATTCACCATTTGAGTTTCTTATTACTACCATTACAACCATAGGATAATATCCATTTGGAATTTTTTCACCTTTATGATAAGTTTTATCGGTCTTATTTCCATCTTTATCATACAAGTCTCTTAATTCTGCCATAATATCACCTCTATAACTCTTATATATGTTTAAGCTTAATAAGTCAACATATTATTATTCAAAATCATCTAATATATTCTTTTTATAGTCCCATTCATTAGATAAGTTACCATTAGGATATAGTTTTAATGTTGGTATTTCTCTATCTAAATCATACATATCTTCTACTTGTTCATATTTTAATATAATATGTTCACCAAATACAGTTAGATCACCATAATTGATAAATCCAAATACTTTATTATTATGACTATTTTTAATATGTTTATTAGCAAGAGCATCGAATAGTTCTTTTATCTCTTCTTTGCTCATAGCATTCTCATGAGTGTATCTTGTTACATCATCTACTGTACCAAACATGTCAGTTATCATAAGTGGAGTAAATTTAATAGCATCGAAGCATCCTTTAAAATACTTGATGTAATCTTCCATCTCTTCGACACTATTTAAATTATTTTTAGCTACATTAGTATTAAGTCTTACTGTCTTTCCTTTAGCATGGAAAACTTCATAAATATGTTTTAATTCATCTCTAGTAAGTGTATTAGCACCCATTAGATAGTTATTTAATTCATGATTGTGATTCATTACTGAAATGTTAATACTATCTACTGAAGAATTTACTAACTTATTTAAGAAATCTTCATGTTTTAACATATATCCATTAGTAGTTACTATAGTAAATACATGTTTATCTTTAGTCACTTCATCCATAAAAGCAAGTCTATCGAAAAAGTATGGATCGATAGTAGATTCACCACCTAAAATGATAAAGCTATCAATCTCATCCTTAAATACTTTCATAGTCTTAGCAAATGCTACTTTCCACTTATTAAAATCTTCTTCTGAATAAGTTTTAGTTCTTGCTATACAGAATTTACAATTATAATTACATTTATTATTAAACACTAAGTCAAGGAAAATTCTACTACTTACAAGATATTTCCCTTTTTCTTTATAGTTATATTCTTTTTTAATTTCATTTATCATACTAACTCCCCCATTACACAACTATAATTATACCACAAATCGAACAAATTTTCAAGTCAACTAAAAAGACTAGAAATAATCCTAGCCTTTTTTTATCTTTTTAATTTTAATGTTTTTTCTGTTTCTACTTCTCTTCCAGTAGTAACACCTGGTTCACTAAAATCATAGTAACCTAGTTCTTTATTGTAAATAGAAGTAGCTTCCACTTCTTGGTTATTGATAAACCAAACATCAAATCCTCCAGTTCTAGATCCATAACCACTTTTAATTATAAAAGGTTCAATGTCTAATATCTCATAACCAAATGGAACTGTTACTTGTCCTCCCATAACTCTAGTAGGTGTTTCACCAGATAAATCATATCTTTTAAAGTATACATGCTCATATGGAGCAAATACTCTAGTTTCAGCTTGATCTTCAACTGCTACTTGTACCATTTTAGCTTCAGTTTTAACATCTCCTACTACTGGAGCACTAGTATCAGTACATCCAGTTAGAAGAACTGCAGAAATACCAGTTGCTAATACTAAACTTAATACTTTTTTTCCATTAATCATACAACCACCTCCCTAATCAATTAAACTTGAGATATCCATGATTCCTTCTCCACCAACTACTTTTGGTAGATGTCCATCCCATTTTTCAATAAATTTCTCTTTTATGATATTATCAGTCAAATTTCTTTGTTTCAATTCGTTTGCTTTCTTTTCAGCTTCAGCTGCTACTATTTTCTTTTCAGCTTCAATTCTTTCTCTTTCAAGTTCTTGTTTTGCAGTTAACACTTTTTGTTCTGCTACTTGTTTTTCTTCAATTGCATGATTGAATTCAGCACTGAAATTAAAGTTAGTTATGTTAAAATCATTAACAACTAAACCATATTTCTCAACTTTCTTCTTTAATTCTTCCATACAATTATTACTTACTTCACTTCTTTGAGTTATTAATTCTTCAGCAGTATATTTTGAAGTAACAGCTTTAATACTTTCTTCGATAGCAGGTTCTAGAATAACACTAGAATAATTAATACCTACTGTTTTATATAACTCCTTTGCACTATCATAATTAATATGATAGTTAACTGCTAAAGACATCTCAACTTCTTGTAAATCTTTACTAGAGCTTGAAGTATTAACTTCTATTTTTTGTACTTTAACATTTAATTTTTCAATTTTCTCGATAAAAGGTATTTGAAAGTTAACTCCTTCATTAGTATTTTTATCGATTACTTTTCCAAATCTAGTTCTAATACCTACTTCACCACTTTTAATAGTAGTAAAACTATTAGTAACAAGAATTAAAGCAAGTAAGATAATAGAAAAAATAGCAATTATTTTTCCAAAATGAAACTCTCCATTTTTAATATCAATTATTCTTTTCTTATCCATAATATACCTCCTTCTAGAGTCTTTAAAGAATTAAAAAAAGACTCTTATAATAACTATAAAAGTCTTGTTCTCTATAAATAACCCAGGTATGTATATTACCGGTTGTTGAGTTATTGCAACAATGTTGGAACTACTCCCTCTCAAGTGAACTAATTATACCATATTTTCCTATTTTTGTAAATAGTCCTGACATTTATGAAGAGTAATCACAGAGTAATTATAGGAGTTAATAGTAATAACTATATCTCTATAACTACAATAAAAATTCTTACCTTTCTTTACTACTCTACTATCATTACTATTTATGATATCTCTTATATAAGATATAACATCTACATTATCTAATCCTAAGTTTTTCTTAATTCTTATAACACCTAATTCAGTAGTGTGTATCTTATTAATATTATTTAATACAATTTCTTTATCCATATAACTATAAATGATTGATCATCTTTTTAATGTTATCGTTATAACTCTTAAGATCATCAAATTTCTTATTCTTATTCTTTTTTAGTTTAAGGATACCACTCTCAACACTATCAAATCCTTTAATACCCTCTACATACTTCTCGAGATGCTTTGCTATAACTATATCGAGTCCTAATGCTTTAGCTTCAAGTACTACCATACCTTGTCCTTCATATCTACTAGTAAGAGCAAAAGCATCACACTTATTCATAATATTAAATGGATTATTGAATTTACCAGTTAAAGTAATATAATCTTTCATATTTAATTCATCGATTAAATTACTTAGATTATCTCTTTCATCACCATCACCAATAATATATAAATGATATTTATTATTCTTCTTTATAACCTCAGAGAATTCTTTTATTAAAATATCAAATCCTTTTTGATGAACGAGTCTTCCAGTAGAACATACATTAACTACATCTTTATCTACTTTAAAATCAGTATCTACATCCTTTAAATTCTTAATTCTATTAGTATCTATAACATTAGGAATAACCAAGTATTCTTTATCTATATGTGTTACTCTCTTAAAAGAATCTTTAGCTCCATCTGATACACATACAAAAGAATCAAAATATTTGTATTTTGCCTTAAATGCATTATATAAAACTTTATATTTTGGTTCTTCTTTAAGTTTAACTTCTATATCGTTATGAACCCACATATATCTTTTCTTAGCCTTACACTTAATAGCATTTATCGCACAATCAGTCGAATAAGAATTATAATCTATTGCAATATCATATTCTTTATCTACCTTACATTTAGAAAAGAACTTAACTAGATTAATCTTAAGTACTTTAGTAAAACTAGGAAGTTTATCTAAATAATAGATATTAACATTCTTATTAACATCTTCTATATAAACATTATCTTTTTCAAATAAATATAAATCTATTTCATACTTAGAATAGTCCACTATATTAAGCATATTTATTAAAGATCTTTCTATACCACCAATGTTTAAATCCTTTTGAAATATAGCAACTTTTTTCATATGCATCACCTAAAAGTATTATAACATAAAAAAAGAAGAATTTATTTCTTCTTTGCTCTTAACTTATATGGTACTAAATTAATATAATAAAATAATTTAAAGAACAATAAACTTATTCTCGAATTATTATAATTCTTTTCATAATATAATTTAGATTTAGAATGAATCTTATATTTATTTAATCTAGATACATTAGTTCCTATAGTAGCATTATGCATATGGTACACTACTAAATTACAATTACATTTAGTAAGATATTTCTTTTGTTTCATCTTCTTAGCTAAGATATATTCTTCGTAATATAAGAAAACATTTTCATCGAAGTATTCAACTTCTTTAAGTGCTTTACCATCCACCATAAAGAAGCATCCATATATAGTATCTACCTCTACTATATCTTTGTAATAATCTTTCTTATAGAAAGTTAATTTATTCTTATATAATCTATTTATTAAAGGGATACTATTAAGCAAATCTACGTACTTATTTCTACATTTCCATCCATACTTAATAGTACCATTTTCATTAATACTAGGCATTACTACTTTAGTATCTTTATTTATCATTTTACTAAGTTCTTCTATTACATTCTTATTTTTAATAGAAATATCTGAATTAGATAAAATAATATTAACATCTTTATATTTATCTATTAGATGCTTACTTCCTACATTAAGTGCATGAGAATAACCGAGATTCTCAGTTTCTATTATAGTAATATCTTTAATAGTTTTAAGATTCTTAAAAGAACCATCTGTAGATGAAGAATCAACAACTACTATTTCATCTATATTATTAAAAGACTTTAATTCATTAACTAGATTTAAAGTATTATTATAATCATTATAATTAACTATTACGAAGCCTATCTTTTTCATTATTTATTCCCCATCAATATCAACATTATACCATAAATAAAAAAAGAACTATAGAGTTCTTTTATTTACCTTCTTTTATAACAACTGCAGTTCCATATACCAAGATTTCTGCAGCTCCTTCCATTACTGCACTAGAACTATATCTAATACCTAAAATAGCATTAGCTCCTAGCTTTTCAGCTTCATAAATCATTCTAGAAGTAGCAATTCCTCTTGCTTCACTAATCATCTGTGTATAATCTTTAATCTCTCCACCAACAATTGTTTTAAAACTAGCTAATATATCTTTACCAATATGTTTAGATTGTACTATTTCTCCCTTTACTAGACCAAGAACTTTTTCAACTTTAATTCCTGGAACATTCTCTATCGTATATAATCTCATACAATACCTCCTAATTATAATTACTATTCTTTGTATTAACTATTTTAATATCTAAATTATCATCTACGACAACACTATAATTGTCTTTTATTCTAACACTTTCATCATCGAAATAAACATATTTAAATATTATATTAGTTTTACCCTTTTTTAGACCTTTAAATACATATTTAGTATATACTGGTGCACCACATATAGCACCTACATTATCGTTTCTAACTACTTCTTTTTTTACAAATTCTACTATATCTTTATCAGCTACTTCAAAGTCCCATCTAAAAGGAATACCAGCATTGATTTTATAAATTATTTCAAGTTCATTGGTATTAGTATCATTATAAAGATTTATGCTCTTCATACCATTCTTTTGATACTTCTTCGTCGAAGACAGTAACCTTTCCATACATTACTTCTTTAAGTTTCTTAGCGTTATCAAAGAAATGTTTAGCAGCTTCTAAATTATGCTCCATAGTAGGTAGATAATTATTATCTCTATCTCCTAAAGGTCCAAGTGGATTACCACCCATATATGATAGTTCAATTAAAAGAAGTCCAGGATAATCAAGTCTCAATCTTTCATCCATATCTTTTAAACTTGGATCATTTACAAATCTATATCCAGGCTTTTCACTACCATTTGGTGTAACATATGCAGTATCTTCTTTATATTTTCTAGCCATAAATCTATTAATAACATTTTTAATATATTTATCAGCAATATATTCTTCTGGTAGATCAGCATCTAATAATATCTCATCATCGTTACTAACTTTAGAATATATCATTCCACCAGTACCATGATAAGAAAGCATTCCACAGTATTTACCTTCTCTATATAATTTGTCTAATAAACCTTTTAAGAATACGTTTTCTACGATATCTTCTCTAGGAGCTACTCCAAGTGGTCCAGGAATAGTTAAATCAATATTGTTATATCTATTAGTTCCATATTTAGAAGCATTTTCATCAGTTAATGCATAATATAATGGAGTTCTATTAGTTTCTATTCCTAGTCCAGTACCTCTATGTACGATAATACTTCCTTTAGGAACATCAGGATTAGAATATATTTCTTTAACTTTTTCTCTTAATTCTTTATATTTAGAAGGAATACATTCATAAGTAACATTTTCAAACATCTTTTGATGATTTTTCTGTGATCTATCTTCAGGATTCTTTTTAGCATTAATATCATCGCTTCTGTAAGCCATAAAGTATTCTTTAGATACTCTTTCTATTTCTTCTTCACTAGCATCTCTTCCTAGTAAAGTTCTAATAGCAGAAGTTGAAATAATATAACCTTCAGGATTATGTACTGGTAAAAAATGGAAAGTATAATCATTTAAATCAAAATCTTTAAATACTCCTTCTTTCTTACCCATCTCTTCCATAAGTCTTAATACAAAGTCTACAGATACTATTTCAGATCCATGAGTTCCACCGCACACTACGATATGATTATCCCCGTTTCCGAACGTATAGTAAGGTACTTCTATATTACATTCAGTATTAATAGATTTTTCCTTCTTAAAACCATACTCTTTTTCAAGTTTATCAAGTTCACTTAAAACTTCATCATAATCTAATATTCTTAATTTCCTTTCCATATTAAATTCCTCCCTTTATTACCTTTTTCTTACTCTTTTCATTTATATATCTCGTTTCAAATCTATATGTTCTAGAATTATATGAAGCGATTGCTATCTCTTCTAATATTTCATCAGAAGTAACTTCTCCAACATATGCAAAGTCTTCTAAATCAAATACGACAATTGAACCAGATTCATACATATGATTATTATACTCAAAACTATGAATAATTCTACCTAAATTTTTAGTATCAGGATCATTCCATATATAACCTTCATCTCTTATTCTTTTATAGACGTCATATAATTCTTCCTCATCTATAGGTGTTTTTGTATCTACAACTGGACACATTTCAACTCTATAGTATTCATTATCATCTACTTTAAAGTCTTTCTCAGCAAGCATTGGAAGAATAACATCATTATCTAGTTTACTCTTTCTATTATTGTTTTTCTTACTAATTTTTAAAATATTATCACATAATTTAAAAGCTAAAGAAGTATGACCACATCCGATAAATAGAAGCTCATTACTTATAGGTTTATCACTCTTATGTTCATAATAATACTCTTTAATAAATGTATTTAACTTATCATAGAATTCTTTTCTTAAATCATCATTATTAGAATTCTTAACAAATGATACTCTCTCATAAAATATTTTACTTATTAAAGATACAACATTATCTATATAATCTTCTTCATTAGTAATACTTTTTAGAGAATCAAATAATTCTCTATACTCTTTTTCTATCATAACTCTCCTACTTTATTTTATATTCAGCAATTAAATTAGGTTCTGTTTCACTTTTTTTATCTATATATAACTCTCTCTTATAAGAAAGATTATTCTTATCTAAACATAAATCCAAGAAACATAAAAATATACCCATATCTATTTGATTATAATAAGAGATTAACGCTCTAGGCATTATTCCTCTTTTACCTAACTTTCTATAAATATATAATTTATTATCTTTACTATCAACAAACCATGGCTGTGAGTTACAAGCACTTGGAGCAAATCTAACAATATTTGCAATATCTAGTAAGTAATCTCCATTCCATATATCTTCGATGGCTTTTCTCTTACTTTTATACATATCTTTTCTAAACTTATCGCTAGAATCTACTTTAGCAATAGCAATCATAATTACAAAGTCTAAATCATCTACTTTACTCTCTTTAACTTTACCTATTCCAAACCATAAAGTACCTATATTCTTAGATACTAAATATAAATCTAATTGTTCACCAAGATATCCAATATTCTCTAAATAATTATCTTTCTTCTCAGAATAGAAAAGAATGCAGTATTCTTGTCCCCTTTTACAAGTATTATTATTTTTATCTATTATGATCTTAACTTTAATATTTTTATCGAGAGGAATTAATTCAGTAAATTTTTTTTCGATATTAGAAAGCTCGTCTTCAGTAATTTTTTCATTACCAATATTTCTAAATAAATGAAATGATTTTCTCTTAAAAATCATATCGTATAACTGACTGTCCATAAGAACACCTCTATAAGTATTATAACATAAAAATACAAGACTTTAGTCTTGTATATTATTTCTTTAAAACAATTCTTTTTATCGTATTATATTCGTCTTTAAATTCTTCTCTAGTTCTATCACTTAAATCATTATAATCATGTTCAAATGCATTTAAAATCCATTCGTCTAGTTTATCTAAAGTAATTCCATTTCTAGTAAGTGCAGAATTAAATAACATAGGAATATTATCAAAATGAGCAAGTATATCGGCATCACAAACACATAGCTCTTCTATGTTAGTAGCATTCTTAGCACTGCGATGATTTAAGACGCATCCTAAAACCTTTTCTTTTATATCTTTAGGGCAATTATAGTCATCAAGTATTTTATCACTTAGAATCTTACCATTAATATGATGATCTTTTCTATCTCCTACTCTTTCTATTAGTGCTATATCATGAAGAAGTGCTCCAAGTGAAACAATAAGAATGTCAGCATTATATTTATTAGCTAAAGTAACTGCCTCTAAATATACATACTTAATATGATTATTCCAAAAGTCATAATGATCATCACTAGTATTCTTATATTCTTCTGATTTATCTATAACATATTTTTTAATATCTTCAATTAGATTATTCATAAATATTTACCTATCTAGTTTTTCCTAAGCTTTTATCAAGTACATTCTTAGGTGAAACATATTCTTCATAATCTTTATGTTCTTCTAAAGATTTCTTAACATCTATGTTATAGTCTACAACAACAGTATTTAGTAAAGATTCATAGTATTCTTTTGCTCTTACTCCTCCAAGAGCTTCCATCGTTTTCCATGAAGCTGGATTTTTTATATCTGCATCCATAAGTACTGTATCTATATTATATTCATCACATACTTTAAGAGCTAAATATAAATTAATCTTATTAAGTCCCTTTCCTCTTTCTGATGGTCTAATAGCATATCCAATATGCCCTCCAGAACGTTTTAGTCTTTCATTAAGTGCAAGTCTGATATTGCTCATTCCAATTATTTTATTATCACTTTCTCTAACTAAAAAGTAAGTTCTAGCAGGTACTCTATCTTCATTAGGTACACATGTATAATCATCTTCAAGCTTTTTTAACCATCCTTCATAATCATTTAGAAATCTATGTAATCCACCTGCACCATTTATATTTGAATTATTTGCATAAAATTCATTGATATATTGAATAGCATCTTCTTTTCTATCAATACTAGGTACTTCATAAAAAAACTTATCTTTAATCTTTTCATTTTTATATAAACCTAATACATATAAGCCTAAACAATCTTCATTTTTATCATAGATAGTATTATTCATTATTGGAACCATATGATAAAAATCATTTTTATCGTAACAGAATACTACATAATTATTATCATCTAATACTAAATCTTTTACTTTAATTTCACTAGAATCAACCTTATTAGTATTATGTCTTTTCATATATTCTTCAAATACTTCTACATCATTGAAAGAATCTGCATTTAATTCTTTTTGAATAGTTATTAATTCATTATAAACATTACTGTAAGATTTATTAAATAGCTTACAAAAAGATCTAATAACACAATTACTTTTACCATTTTCATCAGTTATATTATAATTTACATATTTCATACTAATCATTCCTTATAAAAACATTATAACATAATAATAGAGCAATAAAAAAGGAAGATATTAATCTTCCTAATTATTACATTTGTCCGTTGTTTTCAGTATTTGTTGGAACTTCTGGAGTTGGTGTTACAGTTGGAGTTTCAACTACTGGTTCTACAGGAGTTGGAGCTTCTACTACTGGAGCTGGTGCTTCAACAACTGGAGTTTCAACTACTGGTGCTGGAGCTGGCTCAGCTGGCGTAAATGTTTCAACTACTGGAGCTGGTGCTTCAACAACTGGAGCTTCAACTACTGGTGCTGGAGCTTCTACAACTGGCTCTACTGCAGGAGCTGGTTCTACAGAAGCAACAGGTTCAACTACTGGAGCTGGAGCTTCTACAGAAGATTCTACAACTGGAGGTACAGTATCTTGTACTGTTGGAACAACTGGAGCTGCACCTTCAACAACTGGTGCTGGAGCTGCATCCTTAGGTCCTTTTTTCTTCTTACTTAATAATAGTACAACAACTACTATTACTACTAAAGCGATTCCTCCACCAATAGCTACTGGTATTAATGGGAATCCTCCACCCTTTGGTATAGCAAATTCAAGTTCAATAGTCTTTTCTTTGAATTGTGTTAAATCCCAAGTTAATTTATTTCCTTCTGTGTTTGTAGCATTACTCTTAATTACTTCAGGTACTTCAATAGTAACTTTAAGATCAGCGCTCTTCAATACTTGCTCTGCCATTTGATTTTGACTATTGATAGTATCCATATCAGTTTCACTAGTTAATTCTGTTCCATCTGAATATACAGTTGTAACAGTAATCTTTCCGTTTTCATCTTTTAATGCAGTAGACACACTACCATCTGGATTATTAAATGTTTGTGGTTTTCCTACTTCTAATTTTGAATAATCAATTTCAGGTTCTTTATACATTGGTTCATCTTCATCTTCTTCAGTTTCACCACCCATTTGACTATCACTTGCACCAGAAGTATCTACATCAAATTTAACTGAATAAATTTCCTTACCATTTTCTTCTTTCTTGATAAATAGATATTTACTTTCTTCTCCACTTTCAAAAAGTGCATTAAGATTTACATTATCTCCTTTATCTGTTGATACATCATCGATATTATTAATATGTTTAGTTATCTTGTATCCTTTGTAAGTATCATCTTCGTATACTTCTACAGCCCAACCTTCCTTTTTAAGCTTTTCAACTGCCTCATTGCTATCTTCGTCTTGAGTAGTATCACCCATAGACTTAGAAAATGCAGTGATCATCTCTATATCAACTTTTTTGTCTTTAGAAACTTTTATATTATAGTTGTATTTAACACAACCAGTTAATAAAACTACTATTAGAAAAAGTGATATAAATCTAAAATATTTTTTCATTTAAAATTCTCCTTCCTACTCTTATAAAACTATTTTAACACATAAAAATGATTAAGTAAAAAACTTAATCACACTTTACATTTTATTTAACACTACTATTAATAATATACTTAATATCTTCAATAGATTTATCTATATTAAATCTACCATTACCAACAGGATAATAAACACTATAAAAGGTATATTCCTTATTATTAATCTTCTTATAAAACTTTTCTTTTCTACATGTAGAAACAGATGTTTTTTTACCAAGAACAATAGAACTTACTTGATTACCAAACAGTACTATTACTTTTGGATTTATTATTTCAATTTCTTTTTCGAGAAGATTTAAATATTTACGATACACATCATCACTTACACTTCTTGCATCACTTAAAGTACACTTACCTAAATTAGTAATAAAATATTTATGTTTACTTACATTATCGTATACTTCCTTTGCAAAAGAAGTAGTCCATTCACTTGGTTTATATGATTTAATCTTTAAATATATATCTTTATCTAAAAGATTTACTTCATAGAACAAATCCCAAATATTTTTAGTACCTATCCAAGGTGATTTAATACCATTCCATGACTTAGAAGATGCTATATTTTTACCAGTTGGATTCATAAATACAAAACATATATCTGGATTAGATGAACATCCACCATTATATATGGAATCTAAGTTTTTATCTCCATATATTTTTTGTAATTTATCATATTCTTTCTTTAAATCATCGAGAGTCATATTATCACCATATATTTATTCTAAAAATTCATTTTCACAAGTTACATTTATTTTTAATTCTTTTAAAGTCTTCTTATCACTACCTGCAAGTATATAAGTAGCATGTGCTTCAGCATTTCTAAGTTTTGGTATTGCTTCGAGTGCTTTAGCAGCAGATGGATTGGTTACTGAACAAATACTAAGTGCAGTAAGTACTTCAGAAAGAGTTAACCTCTCATCATTTCCCATCTTCTTCTTAAGATTTAGAATTGGCTCTAAAACTATAGGAGACAGCAAATAAATATCAGGAATCTTACTTAAATACTTTAAAGCATTGATTACTGAACTACCTGCAGCAGTCATAATATCAGTTTGTTTACCTACGACTATCTTCTTACCTACTTTTATTGATATTACAGGTAAACCATTTTCTTTTTCTTTTTTATCTAAAGCTGGTTTAATAACATCTAAATAATTACAATCTATGTTTAACTCATTCATAATAAGTCTAATCTTTCTATATGTATCAGCTTCACATAAACCCATCTTATAATTATTTAATTCATTATAAAATCTTCTTACAATCTCTTTTTTAGAAGCATCTATAACTACATCTTCATTAGTAATACAAAATCCAATCATATTAACTCCCATATCAGTTGGAGAGTTATATATATCTTTACTAGATACTTTATTTAATATCTTCTTTAAAATAGGAAAAGTCTCTATATCTCTATTGTAGTTAACTGCAATTGTTCCATATTTTTCCAAATGGAATGGATCAATCATATTTACGTCATTTAAGTCTGCTGTTGCAGCTTCATAAGCTAAGTTAACTGGATGCCTTAAAGGAAGATTCCATACTGGGAATGTTTCAAATTTAGCATATCCAGCATTAACTCCTCTAACGTTTTCATGATAAATTTGAGATAGACATGTAGCAAGTTTTCCTGAACCAGGTCCAGGAGCATTAACTAGAATTAAAGGTTTAGTAGTTTCGATATATGGATTAGCTCCATATCCTTCTTCACTAACGATAGTTTCGACATCAGTAGGATATCCTTTAGTCTTCGTATGGATATAAGTCTTTATACCACTTCTATTAAGTTTCTTGATAAAACTATCAACTCTAGCTTGATTCTTATAAAGAGTGACAACGACACTATTGACAGAGAATCCCATCTTCTTAGAACTATTAATTAATTTAAGAAGCTCTTGGTCATAAGTTATTCCATACTCTCCTCTAGTCTTGTTCTTTTCAATATCACCAGCATTGATACAGAATATTATCTCAAGATCATCTTTTAACTCTTGAAACATACTTATCTTAACATCATTTTTAAATCCAGGAAGTATTCTTGCTGCGTGAGAATCATCAAAGAGTTTTCCTCCTACTTCAAGATATAATTTGTCAAAAAGTTTAAACCTTTCTTTTATCTTACTACTTTGTATTTTTACATATTTTTTATTATCAAAACCTACTTTCATACCTACTCCTTTTCGCTACTATGACATCTATCTAACATATTATAACATAGTAAGAAATGATAATTAATTATAAAGAATAGCTTTAGCTATAAAACTTTTTTATAAGATTTCTACATTTATTTTATAAATGTAGTATAATAAAGTTATCGGAGGTACTTATGAAAGAAAAGGTTGACGAAATAGTTAACAAAGTTAAAAGTGATGACAAATTATTAGAGAAATTTAAGAAAGACCCAATTAAAACTGTTGAAGAAATAATTGGTGTAGATCTACCAGATGATCAAATAAATGGTATAGTAACTGCAGTAAAAGCTAAATTAAATTTAGATGATTCTGGTATTGCAGGAGCACTTAAAAACTTTTTAGGATAATTAAAAAGAGCTATATATTAGCTCTTTTTTTTATTCATAAAGATTAGAATTATCAATTAATAATTTATCTTTCTTATATTTCTTAAGTGCCTTTACTACTTCCATTTTATGAGATGCGTCTACTCCTATTAAAATACTAGGAATATTTATAGGTACAAATACAATAGTATTCTTATTAATTACTACATATTCTACACCATCCCATTTAATACTATTTTTTCCATCATTATTAGTAACAGTTATATTTTTATCATCAATCTCAAATATATTAGTACCCTTTGCATTCTTATATTTCTTAATATTATTAGTTATAAGTATAAGATAAATAATACTAAGAGTAAGACAAACAATTAATATTATTAATACTATCAAATCAACAATTGATTTATTTATTATATATAGTGGTATAAATATAGAGATAAATGCTATACAGAAGATGATATATAAATACGCTACAGTAGTTAGTTTTTTTACTTTAGTTTTAGGATTCTTCTTAATTTTCATAATGTAATTCATTATATAAAAGAATTCATCATAATAATCTTTAGTTCCTCGTTCTTCAAATTCTAATTTCATACTCTCTCCTCAAATATAATTATAATGTAAAAAGACACATAAAAAAAGTGCTTTCTATTGTTTTTATACTTAAAAAATGATAAATTTAAGTAGTAAAACATAAGGAGGAATAATATGTTTAATTTAAAAGGTAGAGTTGCTGCTATTACTGGAGCAAGTAGTGGTCTTGGAAAACAAATGGCTAAAGCGTTTGCAACACAAGGAGCTGACCTAGTATTAATGGCAAGAAGAGTTGAAAAACTAGAAGAATTAAAAAATGAATTATTACCATTAGGAGTAAGAGTTTTAGTACTAAAATGTGATGTAACATTAACATCTGACATCGATGAAGCTGCAAGAGTTGCTGAAGAAACTTACGGACATGTAGATATTTTAGTTAACTGTGCAGGATCTAGTAAAGATAAAGGTGTTCTAGAGATGGTTGACGATGAATGGGATTTCACTATTGCTACAGACTTAACAAGTGTATTTAAAGTTACTAGAGCATTTGGTAACATCATGAAAAAACATAATTATGGAAGAGTTATCAATATAGCTTCAATGTATGGATTAGTTGGAAATGACCAAATCCCTACAATTGCTTATCACTCATCAAAAGGAGGAGTTGTAAACTTCACAAGAGCTGCTGCTGCAGAACTTGCTAAATATAACATTACAGTAAACTGTATTTGTCCTGGATACTTCTATACAGAACTAACTACAGCAGTACTTGATACAGAAATGTTCCAAGAATTTGCTAACAGTCATGTACCAATGAAGAGATATGGTAAAGAAGGAGAACTTAATGCTGGTGCTATCTTCTTAGCAAGTGATGAAGCAAGTTATGTAACAGGAATTATGCTACCAATTGATGGTGGATATACTTGCGTATAATTAAATAAAAAAAGATGCATAAGCATCTTTTTATTTTGTACCAAAAATTCTATCTCCTGCATCCCCTAGCCCTGGGCATATGTATTTATTCTTATTTAGTTCTCTATCTACATGTGCACAGTATATCTTAACATCAGGATACTTTTCATTTACTAGCTCTAATCCTTCAGGAGCAGCTATTATACAAATGAAGTTAATTTTTTTAACTCCTTTTGATTTTAATAGTTCTATTGCATCAATTGCACTTCCTCCAGTAGCTAGCATTGGATCAAGAAGGAATACCTCTCTCTTTTCAATCCCTTTTGGAACTTTGAAAAAGTAATTAACCGGCTTAAAAGTTTTTTCATCTCTATACATTCCTATGTGTCCTATTTTAGCATTAGGTACTACTGTAATAACTCCATCAAGCATTCCCATACCTGCTCTTAAAATAGGTACAAAAGCATATTTATCTTCATTTAATTTTCCTGTTTTCATTTTTTCTATAGGTGTTTCAATTTCAACTGTCTCTAATTTTACATCTTTCATAGCTTCATAACATAAGAACATTGCTATTTCACTTACTAATTCACGGAACTCTTTAGTTCCTGTTTTTTTATCTCTCAATATAGCAAGTTTATGCTCTATTAATGGATGGTTCAATTCTATAACTTGCATAATATCCTCCTATTTTTTATTGTCTCTTAATTCTCTTAATAATTCTGATTTTAATTCAGCTTTTAATTCATTTTTAATTTCTTTTTTCATCTTTAGTATAGCTTCTTCACCAAGTACAGGTTTTTCTTCAAACTCTGACTTTAAGATACAGTTTAAAACGATACCAGCAACTGCTGCTAGACTCATTCCAGAGATAGATAATGATAGATCTCCTCTAGTTATAGCTATTGTTGCTCCACCAAGACCAAGTACTAACATGCTTGATGCTATAATTATATTTTTAGATTCTTCGAAGTTAACTTGATTCTTAATTAATACTTTTAATCCATTTACTGCGATGAATCCATATAGAAGAAGTGATACTCCTCCAAGTACTGCATTAGGTATTGTACCTATTAAAGCAGTAAACTTTCCAAAGAAACCAATTACTATTGCAAATACTGCTGCCATAGCAATTACTTTAACACTAGCAACTTTTGTCATACCTACAACTGCTGTATTTTCTCCATAAGTTGTATTAGCAGGTCCTCCAATAGCTCCTGCTACTAAAGTAGCAATACCATCTCCAAGAAGTGTTCTATCAAGTCCTGGTTCTTTGATTAAGTCCTTTCCAATAATATTACTTAATGATGTATGATCTCCAATATGTTCACAAAGTGTTACAAGTGCTATTGGGGCAATTGTAATTAATGCTGAGAAATCGATATTAAAATCCTTAAATACGAAATTAAAGTTTGGAACGCTAAACCAGCTTGCTTCTACTACTGGTTGAAAATCTACTAGTCCGCAGAAAACTGCTACTATGTATCCAGCTACAATTCCAACTAAGAATGGGATTACTCTAAAGAATCCTTTAGCTCTAGTCATAACAACTGCAGTAGTTAAGAAAGATACTCCAGCTACTAAAACTGTTCTTAAGCTAAGTGCTGTTCCGCTAGATAATCCTATTTGACCAATAGCAGATGGTGCTAGGCCAAGCCCGATAATCATAATCATTGGTCCTATTACAACTGGTGGTAATAGTTTTTCAAGCCAATCCTTACCGATAAAGTGAATTATGATAGCAACTAGTATGTAGATTAAACCTACTACCATAATACCTGTCATTGCACCAGATAATCCAGCTTTCATATATGCTGCTGCAACAGGTGCAATAAACGCAAACGAGCTTCCAAGGTATACAGGTGATTTACCTTTAGTACACAAAATATAGATTAGTGTACCAATACCTGATGCTACAAGTGCTACTGGAATAGTAAGAACTTCTTTTCCAGCTGCGCTATTTACTAAGATTGGAACTAATATTGTTGCTCCAAACATAGCAAATAAATGTTGAAATGCTAAGATGATTGAAACTTTGATTGGTGGCATATCATTTACATCATACGCCATTTTTTGATTGTTCATTTTTTCTCCTTCCTTAAGGGATTTCTTTACAAAAAAAGAAGGGTTTCAAATGAAACACCTTCTAAATAATTAATAAAGAAATAAAAACAAATATAAATAATAAAGAATCACAAGCTTTAATTACAATTTTGTTTCTCTTATTACTCATATTTGCACAACCCTTCTATAAGAGAATAATACAATTATTAAAAAAATGCAAGTCAATTTTTTTAAAAAGTAACTGTTCTTGGTGGTTCTGTAAATGAACAGAATTTTGCTTCTGCACTTTCAAAATAAAGTACTTCTGTATTCTCATCTTCTGCACTATACATAGCTTTTAAACTAGGATTTTTATCTAACATATCCTTCTTAGCTTCAAGCCTATCATCTCTAACTAATTTTCCTGACACTCTAAGCCATTTACCATCTTTAAAAGCACATAATTCGACATTATTATTCTTTTGTATTTGTTTAGATACATCTTTTGATTTACCTGTCTGAATATATAAATGGTCTTCAAATATTTCAGCAGTACCAAATGGTCTTACTCTTGGCTTATCACCATCAACTGTGGCAAGATAATAAACACCACACTCTTTTAAAAATTCACATACTTCTTTCATAAATATCTCCTTATCTTATTTTATCTATAAATTCTTGAAATTTATCCTTTGTCTCTTCTTTATGATTTGATGGATCAACAAATGTCATTTCACTTTCAAATTGATTGATACCCAAATCTTTCTTTAACTTTTCAAATGCTTTAACTGTACTTCCCCCACTACAACAGAAGAATGCAGCTATCTGTTTATCGTTAATCTTATCTTTGTATTCATTTATAAATGTTCTAATTGGAGGAGTATAATTACCAGCCCATATAGGACTACCAATGATAACCATATCATATTTTTTAGAATCAAATTTATAATCCTCTAACTCTGGAGTTTCTTTCATTAAAGCACTCTTACCTCCCCAAAAGAATTTCTTAAAGCCTTTATCTGGATATTCTTTTTTAGGAGTAAGCTTAATTAAGTCACACTTATATTTATCTTGTAAGAGTTTAGCTATGTATTCAGTATTTGAAGACATAGAATAATATACGACTGCTACTTTCATATAATAACCACCTTTCCAAAAATATTTTATCAAAATGAAAAGAGTATTACTACTCTTTTTATTTAATTCATTATAAGCTAAATATAAATATTAAGGTAAAAAAAAGAAATAGTCACCTATTTCTCTTTTTTCAAAACTTATTAACTAGTCCTTAAGAGGAACACCGTTAGCATCAGTCTTAATAGAACCACAAAGAATCATAATTCCTTCGATAAGTCCCCAAAGTCCACCAGCACCGCAAGTTACTAAAGTAACAACGATTTGAATGACACCTTTTTTAGTATTTCCTAGATAGAAGTTGTGAATTCCCCAAGCTCCTAAGAAAATTCCTAATAGACCTGCAGCCATTTTTGACTTTTGTTCTGGTTGGTTTACATTTTGATCCATTTTAACACCTCCGTATGAATCTTGATACCTTCTCAAGGTTTTTACATCTTAAGGTTTTGCAAGTTACATTCCTAACTTGCGTCTCCTTTATTTTATTTTATCATAATAGTTTAAAAAATAGTAGACAATTTTTTATTTTTTTCTCTTTAATAATTTAGTATAGAAATTATTTAACTCTTTATCTCTTCTCATATAGTCATTATTTAGTATATTTATGCTTTTATTTAATTCTATAACAGCATCAGCATACAATTCGAATATCTTTATAGTACGCTCTTCTTTACCAAAGTTTTTAATATAATCGTATATATCTCTCAAAGAATCATATACTACACTATCAAGTTTTTCTTTATTACAATTATTTATAGAATACATAATTCCATCTAAGAACATCTTATTATAATCTCTAGGAACAGCATTAGTACCTCCAAGAGCTTCACTAGTTAAAGTACTCTTAATATTTCTATCTCTTTGATCCCATACATAATAAGAGTTTAGATTAAATCCAAATCTATCTATAAAACTATACATCATTCTTGTATAGCAAATATCTTCATAACATCTTAAATCAGTAAGTAAATGTTCTTTAACAAGTTTACTTCTATATACTTTATTACAATTTGATACAAAATAAACATTATTAGCAGTATTATCTATCTTATTTTTAAACATTTCATCGTAAGTATATACTATATTCTCACTATCATATCTAGGATGATTTAAATAAGTATAAGTATTAAAGTTTTCTTCTTTAATTATTACTTTACCAATTGCAACATCTAACTTTTCATTACTTGCTAAATTAATTAAATTCTCATACATCTTAGGATGTACAAAATCATCGCTATCTACAAAAGCAAGATACTCACCCTTACACTTCATAATTCCTGAGTTTCTAGCTTCTGAAACACCTTTATTTTCTCTATGTGTAATGACAGTTACTACATTTTTATATTCATCTTCATACCATTTAGCAATCTTAAGAGTAGAATCGCTAGAGCAATCATTAATAATTATTATTTCCTTATCTTCTACAGTACATAAAAGGAGTGAATCTATACATCTACTAAGATATAACTCTGCATTATATGAAGGAACAATAATAGATAAAAGTGGTTTCTTACTTTCTTTAATATTATCAAATTTAATTTTAAAGTTTACTGATTTACCTTTCATTACATATGAGTCATTCTCTTTTTTATAAGATTCAATAAAGTACTCATTTCCTTCTTCAAAAGATTTAGAATTAATTATAAAATCATACGTTTCAACTACAATCTTATAAGTAGAACCATCCTTTTCATATACGATATATTTATCAAAGATATTGTTATTAATAACTTCTAGAGTAATTCCTTTATATGATTTAATACAATTTACTTGTAAGAATTCATACATATTAGAAACGTGTTTATAATCTTTAGTACTTCCAAGTAACACTTCCCTTTTAGGATTTTCAATATCTAATATATAATTTACTTTTAAATTATAATATTTTTTTGCTATATCTTTATCGATAGTAATAATATTATCCTTATATTTCTTAATAAACTCATAATTAGATAATTCATTCATACCAGTTAATGTGTATGATGTAGCATCTTCACATTTATCAAACATGAGTGTAATAGTTTTTTCATCTTCTGAAAGTAATAATAAATCCTTATTCATATAAAACTCCTTGATAAAAATTATTATAACATACTTTAATTATTTTCTTCTTATTTAATATACAAATAAAAAAGAGAGTTAATCCTCTCTTAAATTCTTTATATAAGTATGAAGCATAAGTATATCATCTTTAGAAAGTACAAACTTAACACTTGCATCAGATAAATAATCCTCATCAGGAATTCTAACAGATAACTCTACTTCTTTAGATTCTAATAAATTACCCTTATCATCATAAGCTTGTCCATAATATCTTCCTTTAGGATAAAATACAAAATTTAATGCTTCTTCTATTATTTCATAATATTTGATTTCTTTCATATCACTATTAAGAATATCAAGTAATAAATCATCTATTTCATCAACTTCACTTGATAGAATATCTGAGTTCTTTGTTTCGAAACTAAATAAGTTAGTTGATACAATTATATGTATTCCTGCCCAGTTAGTATCACTAGTTTCTCTATCTTTCTCTTTAATATAATTAATAAATTCTATACTTAATTTTGATCCAGTTTTCTCTATTTCAAACATACTCTACCTCTAACCAACAACATACATTCTAGCTTTTGATTCTTTTGCAATTAAATCTGCTGAAAAAGTTTTATTATTATAGTTACGATGGTTTGGATCTGCTACTAAAACTCTTCCATCACTAGTAATTCCCTTTAATACGATATAGTGACCACCTTTAGTAAATGTTCCAGGTCCCATATGTGCAATAATTGTTTTACCTTGTTTAAGAGCAGTTACTATATTATTTGATGATGGTTTTTGGAATTCACCATTTATTCCATATTCCTTACACATTGCAGGGAATAAATTATCTGATGTACCATTATTAATAATTCTATAACCTTTTTTCATAGCATAATTAGCAGTATCTACTGGAGTAATCTTCTTACCAGTATAATATGTTAATACCATAGCTAGAGAAGTTGGTCCACATCCTGCTTGAGCAATAGTCTTACCACCACCATAAGATTGTTTAAAATCACCTTGACAATAATAAACGAAATTTCCTTTAGCATTTGTTCCAGTAGTTCCTTGTGTATTAAGATCTCCACTACCAGTATCTAAATTAGATAAGTCAGGATTTGCATTATTAATATCAGTAGATTGACCTTGAAGTTTAATATTAACATCTTTTACGCTTCCATTTTTAGCTTTAATAGCTGCTATTTTAGCATCTGCTTCTTTTTCAATATTACTTATTTGTTGTCTTAATGAACTTCTTTCACTAGCATGCTCTTCATCATTTGGACAGCTATCATAGCTCTTACAAGCACTCTCTAATCTTTCTAGAATAGATACTAAACCTTCTATATCAGTACATACACCTTGAAGAACATCACAGTTCCCTTTTAAAGTATCTACTGATTGTTCAAAGGCTGGAATAACAGCTGTCTTAACTTGATCGAGACCTAACTCTTTCCAAGTAGACTCTGATACTTGAGTTCCAAGTTTAGTAGTATTAGTCTTTAAACTAGAACATCCACTTATAATTGGTGTTACACTTGATGAAAGATTAACGCCCTTAAGCTTATCATAATATTTTTGATATTTTGCATCCATGTTATTCACATCCAATCATTATTCATTGATATTTAAGTTATCACTATTAGTATCTACATCACTATTAATACTATGTTCACCATTTATGTAGTTCTCTAACGTATTTTTAAGATACGTACTAAGTGACTCTAATCTTTCTATATTATCAGGGAACTGTCCTGATACTTCTTTGTAATAATTGTATACAGCTCTTTGTGTATCACCTTTCCACATATCACCAGTTCCATCTATCTTTTTAGCTTCTCTATTGACATCATCATATGCTTCTTTAAGATTTTCTATCTCTTTATCTAAATCACTAATTATTTGTCTAAATTCATTTTCTTTAATTACGATACTCATTTAAAGCATTCTCCTTTTTGATCTTATCATTCCATTCATTATCTTTATTCTTATAATTACCAGAAATAATAGTAATCATTTTTCCAAGAGATTCGAGCTTTTTCCTACGCTCTTGTTCATCTCTAATTATTACAGTTGCTTTATCGACAAATACATTAGCATCCTCGCCTTCCCAGGCATCTTTGACTCTATCAATAATCTTTTGTGATCTATTAAATATTAATCTTATTTCTTCATTCTTAGCTTCTATATATTTACCAGTTTTAAGAACTTCATCATATTTTACTTCAAATTTCATGATGTCTTCTTTCCCCCTTTAACAATAGATAAATATTTTTCATCTGATAAAAGTGTTTCAACAGGTATATTGTTTGTTTTACTAATATTATCTATATAAGTTTTAACTCCTTTAATCTCTGTTGTGGTAAGCATAGTATCAGGGTCTCCTTCATACATGCTCTTTATAGCACCAAGAAGTATTTTAGAGTTATTATCGTTAAGTACTAAATCAGTAACTTGCATATTATTTTTCTTAGCTACTTCACTTAAATATGGCATTCCTACTAAGAATGATGGTTCATTAAATAAAGTAAAGGCATTTAATTCACCATTTGATAATGCTTCAAGAAGAACTTCTTGTACATATTTCTCATATTCACTTGGTAACGAACTAATTGTAGGATTACTATCATTAAGAACTTTCTTAAGTAAATAAGATAAAACACTAGAATTACCTACATTAGAAAGTAGTGAAGTAAGTGAAGCATCACCATTATTCATAATGCTCTTAAGAAGTTGAAGTTTCTGTTTATAAGATAAATCCGTTACCATATCTTTTAATTCTTCATCACTAATAGATTTTCCATCATCGACTTCTTGTGTAGAAACTTTATCGGCAGAGCTACTGTGTCCACCACTATATCCTCCACCACCTCCACCTGACGAATTACCAATATAGTCATTTACTTGGTCAGTTTGAGTTCTTTCAAAATCATTTATATCAGAATTATGTTCTCCTAAAGTACTAATAAATGTATTATGATCACTTGCTAGTACATCAATTTGACTCTTAATCTTTGATAAACCTTCTGAAAACAAATCCAAATCAGTAAGTACGTTAAACGAACTACTAATTGGTGGTTTTAAATCAGATTCTAATATACGAACAGATTCTTTTAATATAGTCTGTGCTTCTTCAAGTTCAGCTGAGTTATACTTTATCTCGCTTGCCATATCATCACTCCTCATATCATCCTCTTTAATTATAACATAGTATCAATCAAAACAAAAAAAATTACAAATAAATATTTGTAATTTTTACTTTCTTATAAGTGATACTCCTGTCATCTCTTCTGGTATTTCAAGACCAAGTAGTTCTAACATTGTAGGAGCTACATCAGCAAGTTTACCATCATTTAACTCTACACCCTTCTTAGTTAAAATACACTGAATAGGATTTGTAGTATGACTAGTAACAGGATTATGATTTTCATCCCACATCATATCACAGTTTCCATGGTCTGCAATAATCATCATTGTTCCACCAAGTTCTTCGACTACTTTTTGATAGAATCTTGTCAAACATTTATCCATATGTTCAACAGCTTCTTTTGCAGCTTCATATACACCAGTATGTCCTACCATATCACCATTAGCAAGGTTCATTATTGTTACATCATAGTTCTCTACTTCTTTAAGGAAACTATCAGCAACTTCATAAACGCTCATTTCAGGTTTTAAATCATATGTAGCAACTTTAGGTGATGGTATAAGTATCTTCTTCATATCATCATATTCTACTTCTTTACCACCATCAAAGAAGAATGTAACATGTGGATATTTTTCTGTCTCTGCTATTCTTAATTGACTAAGTCCATTATTATGAAGATAATCAACTAAAATATTTTTCATATCTAAATCATCAAATGCATGTGGACATTTAACAGTTTCAGTAACTGGATACATAGTTAAACATTTCAAATTATTAAAATGTTTTACTTCTAATCCTTTAGCATTTGCATCACTTTCATAAGCATCTGGATTACTAAATAAAGTAAACATCTCTCTTAATCTATCTTTTCTAAAATTAAATGCAATAATTGCATCACCATCAGTTAAAGGTTTAGAATCAATTATTCCAGGAATAACAAATTCATCAAATTTACCATCGTTATAATTAGTATCAATTAATTCTTTATAACTATTATATTTAGGTCCTTCTCCATATACAATTGCATCATATGAAAGTTTTAATCTATCGAAGTTATTATCTCTATCCATACCATAATATCTTCCAGATATAGTGTTTATCTTTCCAATACCTACTTCTTTCATCTTATCGTTTAACATATCTAAATACTTAAGAGCACTCTTTTCATAAGTATCTCTACCATCAAGACATATATCGAAATATACATCATTAACTCCATTTTCTTTACAGATATCTAAAAGTGCTAAAACATGATTAATATGTGAATGAACTCCACCATCTGATAAAAGTCCAAATATATGTAAGCATGAATTATTTTTCTTAACATGATCAAATACATCTAATAACTTTTCATTTTTATTTAGTTCTTTACTTTCAATAGCACCTGTTATAGCTTCAAGTGGTTGAAGTGCAATTCTTCCTGATCCTAAATTCATATGACCTACTTCACTAGTTCCCATTTGTCCTTCAGGAAGCCCTACATAAGGCCCACTAGCTTGAAGTATTGAATGAGGATATTCCTCCATCAATTTATCATAAGTTGGCTTATTAGCATTTTTAAATGCATTACCATCAGACTCTTCTCTTACTCCACAACCATCTAATATACATAATACTAAGGGTTTTCTTTTCATTATAATCTACCTCCGACTACAATATTATATCACCATTTGATGTCTAATTAGAATGATAATATATCAAAAAAATATTAAATTTGATAAAATAATTATAAGAGGTCGCTATGAAAAAATTAAAAAAAATATTAATAATAATTGGAATTGTTTTAGGAGTCATATTATTACTATTTATACTTAACTTCATTAGACTTGATGTTTCCTATAACTTAAATAAAGATGATTATAAAGAAACGATAAAGGTACAAGGGAATCTAAATAATTACGTACCACAAAGTATTACCTACTCTGATAAATATGACATAGTTATTCAAACTTCTTATTCAGTAGATAAAGAAGCAAGTAAAATATATATAACGAAATTATCTACGGGAGACTTCTTTAAAGAATTAAGCTTACTTGAAGTAGATGGATCTAAAAATACTAAACATGTTGGAGGAATTACAACAGATAATGAATATCTATGGATAACTAATGACTATGAAGTAAATAAGTATAGTCTAGAAGAAATACTAGATACTGAAGATAGTGAAATAAAAGCATTAGAGAATAATAAAATAAGTATTAGAGGAGACTTTTGTACATATAATAATGGTCTATTATGGATTGGAGATTTCTATTTAAAACCATTCTATAACGTACCAAATGATAATCCATTATTAATGGCATTTGAAGCTAATGAAAAAATTGATTATGAAAACCCTCTATATATAATATCAGTACCTAAAATGGTACAAGGATTAGTAATACTTAATGATAATGAATTCGTATTTACTGAATCATTTACATATTTAATTAAATCTAATCTAAGTAGATACAAAATTGATTTATCAAGTGTTAAAGAGCATTATAACTATAATGGTAAAGATATACCATATTATAAATGTAATAAAGATAATCTAATAAATAATACAAAACTACCACCAATGGCTGAAGGATTATTCTATAAAGATGGAGATTTCTATATATTATTTGAAAGCAGTGCTACTCATTATTCACTAGCCACTCCAAAAATAAATAATATATTAAAAATAAAGGATAAGTAAATGTTACTTATCCTTTTCTAAATACTTTATTATTTCTTTCATTCTAGATATATGATCACTAAAATCTTCATTTAAATTCCATACTAAGTCTTCTGATAATACACCTGCTCTAATATCATGTATATTACCTTTTTCAAACTCTTCTTTATCTTTAAACCATTCTTTACTTCCATAGTATTCATTTAGTTTATCAAAATCATCTAAATGTTCTTCAAGTTCTGTTAAGACACTATCTAGTTTTTCAGAGATAATAAATAGTGTATTAAATCTTTCTTCATTCTTTTCTATTCTATTCATATATCACCATTAAATAAAAGAAGTTAGTAACAACTAACTTCTTATTTTTATTTAGCCTCAGCTTTTTGTTCAGTTGATCTATCTTTTGCCCAGAATGGACCATATTCATATCCAGAAAAACTCTTTCTGTCATAATGATATATTTTATATCCTAATCCTGTGCAACTATAAACCTTACCATCTTCATACGTAGTTGTTTCTTTACTTAAGCAAAATATAGGTTCACTTAGAGATCTTGTCTTAAAGAAATCTACTAAACAAATCCCCATCCATGCAAATAGAACTATCCAAAGAATTACATTGATAACTCTACTTACCATAGATTTTTCTTTTTTCTCTTTTTTTGGTTTCTTCTCGTCGTAAAATTCTTCTTTAGTTACTTTTTCTTCATTTTCTGCCATTATTTATCCCTACTTTCAAAAGATAGTTTATCATTAACTAACCTATCAATTTCTTCATCAGTTATAGTCTGTTTACAAATTACTTTAAGTATTAAAGAGTAAATCAAACGAAGTCTCATCTTATCAATTCCATCCATTCTTACGAATTTAATTCTAACTGGATAACCACAATCGAGGAAGAGGCTGAGTTCAGCCCCTCCTCCATCGAAGATTACTGAGATTGTGGAAATTGAACTATACGGGATTGTATATATTTGTTTTCTTTTACCCATAAAGCTAAAGTTATCAAACAATACTATTTTCTTATCAGTAAATATGCCATAATCTGTAAATGTTTTATATCCTACTAAAATAGTCTCATCTTCAAATACATAATCTTTAACATATTTAGGTAATGATTTTTTATCAATCACTGTTGAGAAGTTAAAATATTTAGTTACTTCTTTGTATTTTATATATGCCATATCTTCCCCCAATAATCAAAATTAATCAACTTTTACTTCGTCAATTGCAACGAATTGCATTACACCATCTTTAAGTTTATATTCAAATGTAACTATAAAGTCACCATAACCTTTTCTATTATATGTAATATCAACAAGTTTAATTGGTTTTGCAGTAGTAGATACATCTGACTTATTCTTATTGTTAACATAGATATATGCTGGATCGTAATATGCTTTGTTAGCATATCTAGACCATCTAACTGATTCAGGTTCACCAGTCCAATAATCAGTATAATGACTCTTTAATACTAGTGAATCAGTTTTATTCATATCATAATATACTTTAACTTGTGTTACTTCAATATTTTCATCATAATGCTCTATTACTTCAAGGAAGTTCTTAGGTAAACTTACTTCTCTAGTATTAGAAGTTGAATCACAATTCTTAGTACATGTACTATTCTTAGTTTCTCTATAAATATTAGATAGACTTAATTTAACTTCGAATTTAGTTTGTGCTGCAGCTTCTTCTTGAACTTTATATTTAATTGAAGTGTCAGTATAACTTCCATCTCTAATAGTTAATGTCTTATTATCTACAACTTTTTCAGTAGTTAAATCGTTAGTATATTCTGTTGTTTCTACTTTAGAACCATCAGCATAAACTCTATAAACTGTGATTAAAGTAGTTAAATCAACTGTTGATCCTTTTTGGAATACAAATTGAACGTTTGGTTTTTCTTCAACTTCAATTCCTACTTGGTTAGGAGTATATTCTGCTTTAACAGTTAAATCAGAAGTTACCTTACTAAAGTCTTTATCCCAACCTTTGAATGTCCAGTTAGTTCTTGTTGGATTAGCTGGAGCCGTAGCTGCTGTTCCACTAGGAACATTTTCTTGTTTCTTAAGTTCTTTTCCATCATAATCAACAAATGTTACTGTATATTTATTTAACTTATAAGTTACTGTTACTTCAGCTTTAGTCTTACCATCGCTACCAATTGTTCCTTCTACTTTAGCTTTATCAGCTGTATATTGATCAACTGTTTTAGTAACAAAACTATAATCTCTAGTTGTATAAGTTCTTTCCTCATTTACATTAGTTACACCATGACTTTGAGGAGTTGTATTATCATCAAATACATAATTAACTACTACGTAATACTTATGAAGTTCATCTGCTGTTCCATCTGGTCCACCATTTTCACTTAATTCATCATGAATTGGTTTGAATACTGCTGTATAAGTTAAGTTTTCATTTACCTTTTCAGCAAATTCTTTATCCCACTTATCTAACTTGTAGTACTCATCAGGTGTTGGTGTTGGAACTGTTATCTTTGCTTGTTCAAATGTTAATCCTTCAAGTACATCTTCATACTTAGTTGTTCCTTCAAGTTTTCCGTGTCCTTCAGCCTTGAATTCAACTGTATAATGTTTATCTAACTCATCTGGATTTCCATTGTTGTTTTCATCATGTTCTGGTTTAAATGATGCTTTGTAAGTTAAGTTATCTTCAACTACTTTATTTGCATCATATTCTGGAGTCCACTTATCAAATACATAATATGTATCTGCTTTTGGTGTTGGAACATTCTTAACAACTTCGCTTAGTTTGAATCCTACTAATACATCTTTGTATTCAAGTGTTCCTTCTAGTTTTCCATGAGCTTCTGCTTCGAACTTAACAGTGTATTTTGGATCTTTTTCATCGTCTACACCATTTTCATTCTTATCATCTTTATAAATTGCTGTTACTGTTTCATTCTTAGTAACATTCTTGTAATTACCTTGCCATTCAGTAAATACACGTTTTTCATGTTTAGGTGCTGTTGGAAGAGTTGCATCGTTTCCACTTTCTACAGTTTCTTTCTTGATCTCTTCACTTGTATCACCATCTACAAATGTTACTGTATAAGCGTTCTTAGTATAAGTTACTGTAACTTCTACTTTAGTCTTTCCATCGCTACCAATTGTTCCTTCTACTTTTGCTATATCAGCAGTGTAATGTGTTACAGCTGGTGTTTCAACACTATAAGCTCTCTTATCATAAGTTCTTGTTTCGTTAACATTACTTATTCCATGATCTTCTGGTGTTGTTTTATCACTAAATACATAATTAATTATTAATTTGTATTCATGAAGTTCATCTGCTGTTCCATCTGGTCCACCATTTTCACTTAATTCATCATGAATTGGTACAAACTTAGCTGTATAAGTTAAGTTTTCATTTACCTTTTCAGCAAATTCTTTATCCCACTTATCTAATTTATAGTAAGTATCAGGTGTTGGTGTTGGAACTGTTATCTTAGCTTGTGCAAATGTTAATCCTTCAAGTACATCTTCATACTTAGTTGTTCCTTCAAGCTTTCCATGTCCTTCAGCTTTGAATTCAACTGTATAATGTTTATCTAACTCATCTGGATTTCCATTATTGTTTTCATCATGTTCTGGTTTAAATGATGCTTTGTAAGTTAAGTTATCTTCAACTACTTTATTTGCATCATATTCTGGAGTCCATTTATCAAATACATAATATTTGTCAGGTGTTGGTGTTGGAACATTTTCTACTACTTCGCTTAGTTTGAATCCAACTAATACGTCTTTGTATTCAAGTGTTCCTTCTAGTTTTCCATGTTCTCCTGCTTCAAACTTAACAGTGTATTTTGGATCTTTTTCATCGTCTACACCATTAGAATTCTTATCGTCTTTATAAATTGCTGTTACTGTTTCATTCTTAGTAACATTCTTATAATTTCCTTGCCACTCAATAAATACACGTTTTTCATGTTTAGGTGGTGTTGGAAGTGTAGCATTATCTCCACTATAAACCGTTACTTTAGTTATTTCTTCATTTGTATCACCATCTACGAAAGTTACTACATATGGAGTTTTTCTATATCTAATAGTAATTTCAGCTTTAGTCTTTCCATCGCTACCGATTGTTCCTTCTACTTCTAGAGGATCTGCATAGAAATGTTCAACTACTGGAGCAGTTACTTTATAATCTCTATTATCATAAGTTCTTTCTTCATTAACATTCTTTAAATCATGATCTTCAGGAGTTGAATTATCCTCAAATACATAATTTACAATTAAGAAATATTTATGAAGTTCATCTGCTGTTCCATCTGGTCCACCATTTTCACTTAATTCATCGTGAATTGGTACAAACTTAGCTGTATAAGTTAAGTTTTCATTTACTTTTTCAGCAAATTCTTTATCCCACTTATCTAACTTGTAGTACTCGTCTGGTGTTGGTGTTGGAACTGTTATCTTTGCTTGTGCAAATGTTAATCCTTCAAGAACATCTTCATATTTAGTTGTTCCTTCAAGTTTTCCATTTCCTTCTGCTTTAAATTCAACTGTGTAATGTTTATCTAACTCATCTGGATTTCCATTATTGTTTTCATCATGTTCTGGTTTAAATGATGCTACAAATTCTAAATCTTTATCTACTACTTGATTTTCAGTGAAAGTTGGAGTCCATTTGTCAAATACATAATATTCATTAGGTACTGGTGTAGGTGCTACTATTGTTGCTCCCTTAAATGTTAAACCAGTAAGAATATCAGTATAAACTGCTCTACCATTTAATTTTCCATTACGATCAGCTTTAAATGTAACTGTATGTTTAGCATCTAAATCATCATCTATACCATTTTCATTTTTATCATTCTTATATATAGCTGTTACTGTTTCATTCTTAGTAACATTCTTGTAAGTACCTTGCCATTCAGTAAATACACGTTTTTCATGTTTAGGTGGTGTTGGAAGAGTTGCATCATTTCCACTTTCTACAGTTTCCTTATTAATCTCTTCATTTGTGTCACCATCTACGAAAGTTACTACATATTTATTCTTAGTATAAGTTACTGTAACTTCTACCTTAGTCTTTCCATCGCTACCGATTGTTCCTTCTACTTTTTCTTTATCAGCAGTGTAATGTGTTACAGCTGGTGTTTCAACACTATAAGCTCTCTTATCATAAGTTCTCGTTTCATTAACATTACTTATTCCATGATCTTCTGGTGTTGTTTTATCACTAAATACATAATTAATTATTAATTTGTATTCATGAAGTTCATCTGCTGTTCCATCTGGTCCACCATTTTCACTTATTTCATCATGCTCTGGTTTAAATGATGCTGTATAGGTTAAATCTTCATTTACTTTCTCAGCAAATTCACTATCCCATTTATCAAATAAATAATATTGGTCTGGTGTTGGTGTTGGAACTGTTATCTTAGCTTGTGCAAATGTTAATCCTTCAAGAACATCCTCATATTTAGCTGTTCCTTCAAGTTTACCATTACGACCAGCTTTGAACTCTACTGTGTAATGTTCATCTAATTCATCTGGATTACCGTTTTCATTTAAATCATGTTCAGGTTTAAATGTTGCTACATATTCTTGGTTTTCAGTAACCTTAGTAACAAATTCTTTATCCCATTTATCGAATACATAATAATCATTAGGAACTGCCTTAGGTACTGTTACTCCTGCCTCTTCATAAGTAAGACCAGTTAAAATATTTTCAAATTTAGCTGTTCCTTCAATCTTACCATTCTTATCAGCAGTAAATTCTACAGTATAATGAGGTTCAGTACTATCATCGATTCCGTTATGATTTAAATCGTCAGCATAAACTGCAACGACTGTTTGGTTTTGTTTAACATTAGTGTAAGTACCATTCCACTTCTTGAACACCTTGTCTGTATGTTTAGGTGGTGTTGGTGCTGTTGCACTAAGTCCCTCTCTTACATTTACTTTTGAAATTAATTTGTTGTTATCAAGTCCATCAACAAATGTTACTACATATGTATTTTGAACTACTGGTGGTGGATTTGGAACGTTTGGAGCAGTATATCTGTAATTACCATTAACAGTTAAGTTCTCTCTTACGTTAGTGTAATCCTTATCCCATCCTTCAAATTCATAATTAGCATGAGTTAATGGTTCTGGAGCAGTTGCATCCATACCTACTAATACTTTTTCAGCTTTTAACTCAGCTTTAGTTACAGCATCAACAAATGTAACGTTATAGTAAGTATCAATATCATCTGCAATTCCATTATTATTAATGTCTGCCTTATATAGTGCTAATGCATGTGTATCTTCTAAAATCCTATCAAAGCTAGATATTTCAACATCGTGGTCACCAAACTCATACCATCCTGTGAAAACATAGTCTTTGTGTTTAGGAGTCTCAGGTACACTAGCTGCTTTTCCGACTTCAACTTTTTGTTCAGAAATATTAACTCCATCGAAGCTATCAGTGAAGATAACATCACGCGTAGGAACAGAAGCGTTTTGTACAGGTTCACCAGCAAATGTCGTTAAAAAGAACATCATAGCTAAGAATACTAGAAAAACAACTATTCTTTTTTTGTTAATCATATGCCTTCTCCTTTCTCTATTATATTTGTAAATCAGGCTTTCTCTATTCTCACTATATTTACTATAATAGTATACCATGTCAAGAATTTTTAGACAACACTTTTAGTACTTGTCATTCAAAAAATTTAAAAATTTTTATCCACATGCTCATATAATTTTTTATAACAAAAAAAGCACTAATAAGTGCTTATTCTATCTTTCCAAATGGATTAATCCTAAAAAATACCTTTCCTTTAATATCCTTACGATCGACAAGTCCAAAAGTGTTATCTCTACTATCTTTTGATTCAGGTCTATTATCACCCATTACTACGTATTTATCTTTTGGTATAACTCCGTCAGGGCAGTCCTTTTCTGAACATAAATCCGAGAAAGTAAAATTGTAAGTAACTACATCATCTTTAATAAATACTTCTTTAAATCCTTCATCGTTAACAAATAAAATACCATCTAAATAATCTATTTTTTCCCCAGGAAGACCAATTACTCTTTTAATATAACTCTTTCCATGATTATCTAGTACTACAATCTGATTTCTTTGAATAGGTCCTATTAAATAAGATATTTTGGATACTAATACAAATTGCCCATCTTTTAAAGTTGGATCCATCGAATTACCTGCTACTGGTTGAACTGAAATGATAAAAATCATTACAAACAATAGTACTCCAATAGCAATTATATAACCTAAGAAATCTCTTATAAATTCTGTTACCTCTCTTAAATCTAACACAATATCACCCTACTCTTTCAAGCGTAAGTTTTTCTCTATATTCTTTAAAAGTAAGTGGTTTTGAATACAAATATCCTTGTATAACATTGCAACCTTTACTTCTTAAATATTCTTGTTGTTCGACAGTTTCAACACCTTCAACAACTATATCAAAATCAAGATCTTTAATTAGTCTAATCATATTATTTAATATAGTTCTACCCTTTTCACTTTCATCTATTACAAATTGCCTATCTATCTTTATAGTCTTAATTCTATGTTCAAATAACATAGATATAGAAGAGTTTCCAATTCCAAAGTCATCTATTGCAACATTAAAAATTTTACTTAGTTCATGAATCTTATCATCAGAAGAAACCAAACCATTTTCTGTTCTTTCAGTAACTTCAAGTTCAATATCTTTTTTACTAACATTATATCTTTCAAGCATATTCTTATAGAAATCTATCATTTGTTTTTCACAGAGAGTATTTCTAGATACATTAACTGAAATAGTATTAAATTCAATCTTATCTTTTTTAAGTTCATTTATCTTCTTACAAACTTCTCTTAGTACATATTTATCTAGATATGTAGTAAATCCATACTTTTCAGCAACATCAATAAAGTCTTTAGCAGGAACAATATTTCCATCTTGAATTAATCTAACAAGAGCTTCACTTCCTACTATCTTTTTATTTTTAAAATCATATTTTGGTTGATAATAAATCTCAAAATCATTATTCTTTAAAGACTTAACAAGACTATCCAATATTTTTTTCTCATTTATAAGAGTTTCAATATCTTCATCATTGTATATGTAATAATAATTCATTCCTTCTCTTTTTGCATTATTACATGCTATAGCAGCTCTGTTCTTATTAGAAACAAATCCATTCTCATCACAAAGCTGTATTCCAAATCTCAAAGATAATGAAAATACATCGGAATCTATTAGTTTACCAGCTTCATCATTTATTCTAGATACTAAACTTATAAGCTCATTAGTATTTGTATATTTAAGCAAAATTAAATAATGGTTGTTATATTTTTTTACAACATGACTCTTACTTAAATTTGAATTTATAATTTTATATATTTTATTTCTAGTTTCTTTTTCTTTCTTTTCACCTAGATATAACTTAAGTACGCTTTGATTATCAATTTCAACATCGATTAAAGCTTTTCTATAAGACATAATATTATATCTTACTTTTATATTATTGATAAAGAAATGAAGGATATCGATAAAAATTAAAAGACAAATAAAGATTAAAAATAAGAAATTATAATTGTATATTAACAAGAAAACACTAAATATAATAACAAAAAAATTAATAATTAGTATCTCTATGTTATTAATCTTCATCTAAATCCCTCCTATTATAAGTACATTATAATACATTTTATAATAATAATATATAAGCTTTATCTTTAACTTTTCAATACTTTACAACTAACTCTTATCTTTAAGATGGAGTATTACAATAGTCATTATCACCATAAAAATAAGAAGAATTATTACTTCTCCTGGTATTTCGTAACTTCTATGTTCTTCTTCTACATATAAAAGATAAATTGTATTTTGTATAAAAAAGTTAAACAAAACACTGCCCCCCACTTACAATGAATAATTATATATACAAATTGATTTTTTATCAATAAAAAAAAACTGTAATAATACAGTTTATAGCTCTTCAGCAAAGCTTTTTTCACATTTTTGGAATACATTGAATGCAATTACGAGTAAAACTAGTGATATTACAAATAGTATTCCAAGAGCAGTCATATCAGGAAATTCTTTATAATAAAGTATTTGTCTATATGCTGTGATAACATGTGTCATTGGATTAAGTCCAAATAATTTTTGGAAGTTCTCAGGAATCATTGATATATCATAGATTACTGGAGTTACATAAAACCAAAGCATCATGAGAACATTGACGAAATACATAAGATCCGTAATATATACTGTCACAGATGATAATAATAGTGAAAATGCTAAACATAATATATATTCAATTATGATAACAAATGGAAGTGCTATTATACTTGGTCCAATTCCAATACCTCCAATAAGTACTGCTGCAACAATAATAAGACATGATATGAAGAAATTTAATAAGTTACTTGTTACATTAGAAATTGGAAGAATTGCTCTAGGGAAATACACTTTCTTTATTATTCCACTAGAAGTAATAATAGTACCTGTACTCTGTGCTACAGTAGTATTAAAAAATGTCCAAGGTATTAATGCTACTACTAAGAAAAGAGTATAGTTTTCAACTTTAACTCTCATAATGAATGGAAATACAAGAGCATAAACTAAAAGTTGTAAAAGCGGATTAATAAATGACCATAATACTCCTAAAAAAGACTTCTTATATTTACCTCTAAACTCTTTTTTAATAGAGGTTTTTAAAAATTCTCTATAATTGTATAACTCTTTAAAAAAGCTCATTCAAAACCTCCTATGAACATTCCTTTAAGTATTCTTTAAGTACATCTTTAGTCTTACCATCCATTCTAATTTTTCCATTTGATAGCCATATAGCTCTATCACATAGGAATTCAACTTGTTGTAAAGAATGGCTTACGAATACCATTGTTTTTCCTTTAGATTTTAATTCTTTCATTTTATTTAAACATTTCTCTTGGAAATGATGATCTCCAACAGCAAGAATCTCATCTATTAAAAGTATATCAGCATCAACATTAATTGCTACTGCAAATGCTAAACGCATATACATACCACTAGAATAAGTTCTAATTGGATTATCTATAAAATCACCAAGTTCAGAAAACTCGATAATATCATCTACTCTTTCATCTATTTCTTTCTTAGTAAGTCCAAATATTGATGCATTGAAATAAATGTTTTCTCTACCAGAGAAATCAGGATGGAATCCTGCTCCAAGTTCTAGAAGTGAAGTAAGTTTACCTTTAACAGTGATAGTACCACTATTAGGATAAATAATCTTAGTCATTAATTTTAAAAGAGTTGATTTACCACTACCATTAACTCCAATTAATGCTACTGTCTCACCTTTTTTAATTTCTAAATTAATATCTTTTAATACTTCACGCACTTCTTTTTTATTTCTATTAAAAAAGATCATTCTTTCTTTTAAAGTATTAGCTTTGTCATAATATACATTAAAATGTTTATTAAGATTCTTAGCTCTTATTACAACATCGTCATCTTCCTTTTTCAAAAGAATCACTCCTATCACATAATCTTTTACTATTTTATCACTTTAAGCTTTTATTGACAAGGTTTAGATAGTTATCTACACACTTCATAGTAGTATGTTCTAAATATTCTTTAGCACTTATTCTTTCTTTTGGTTTATCAAATTCATAAAGATGAATACTATCTTTCTCTTCTTCTTTAATACCATATTTATCAAGTAAATCTAAGTATGTTTTAAACTGAGTATTAAGTGCATCTTCTAAAGTATCATATTCATGTATACCAAAATTATCATAGTCAGAAAATTCAAAATGATAATATTTATTATTATCTCTATATATGAGAAAAGAATGAGTTGGAAAATCATTCTCATATTCTAGATTTACCATCTCGAAGAAAGTAAATACTTCATATCCATGATTTACAAACCATTCTCTTTCAAATTCAGTCATATCAAAACAGTTACCTACTTTAGAGATATTAACGTCTTCAGTATTTTCAAGTCTATATAGATCGTACCAATCATCATTAAAATCATAATCATCATAATTATGAATCATCCCACTTTTATCTAAATAACCATATGAAAAATTATTTTTCATATAATCTAAAAGTTCTTGTGGGTCATTAATGTCTTGATATTTCATAATAGTCTCCTATAACCATTCATTATTTTTCTTTAAATATATAACTTTTACAATTTGTGTAATTATTGCATATAATGCTACTAATGCAAGTAAGTAAATATAGTATTCTGGTGGAAGCATTACAAAGTTAAATCCTCCAATACCTGCTAATAACATAGGTACAAGTATTGTAACTATTATAGTAACTATAGTAAGAGATACTAATATCTTACTTGGATTTGATTTTAAGTAATTTAACTTGTTTGTTCTTAAGTAGAATATTATAAGTGACGAAGATACAATACATTCAACAAACCATGCTGTTTGGAAGAATGCTTGTTTATCGACAGAATTATATCCAAATATATACCAGAATATAATAAATGCTAACATGTCAGTAACTGAACTTATAATACCAAATATTTTCATAAATTTACTTAAGTTCTTAGTATCCCATTTATGAGGATTCTTTATAAATTCATAGTCGACATTATCGTATGGAATACCTACTTGAGATATCTCTACTATAAAGTCTTGTATTAACATTTGTATTGGTAAAAGTGGTAAGAATGGAAGTGTTACACTTGCAATCATAATACTGAATACATCTCCAAAATCTTGGCTTAAAGCAAGTTTCATATATTTAACGATATTACCATATACTTTTCTTCCTTCGATAACACCTTCATATATAACGTCTAAGCTTTGTTCAAGAAGAATGATATCACTAGATTCTTTAGCAACATCAGTACCATCTTCTACACTTATTCCGATATCAGAACTATGCAAGCTTGGAGCATCGTTAACACCATCACCCATATATCCAACAGAATGATCATTTTTCTTAAGAGCATTAACTACTCTTTGTTTTTGAAGAGGATTCATTCTAGCATATACGTCATACTCTTCTACTACCTTACTAAGTTCAAAATCATTTAATTTATCAATATCTTTTCCAAGTATTATCTTGCTATCTATTCCAACAGCCTTACATATTGTTTCAGTAGCATACTGATTATCACCAGTTAAAATCTTAACATCTACTCCAAGTCCTTTTAACTTGTCTATAGTATCTTTAGCATCTAGTTTAGGTGGATCTAAGAATGCAATTAATCCGATTAATGTTAGATCTTTTTCATCTTCCTTATCGAATACTCCTACTCCTGTATACTCGTGTTTAACAGCAAGAGCAATTACTTGCATTCCTTGCTTAGCAAGTTTTTCAGCTTGTTTATTTACTTTTTCAATAATCTCTTTATTTATTTTTCTTTCTTTACCATTTTCCCATGCCATATCACATATTTTAACTATTTCTTCAGTAGCACCTTTAGTGATAACAGAAACCTTCTTAGCATTCTCTACTACTATACTCTGTCTTTTTCTTTCATAGTCAAATGGTATCTCGTCTATCTTCTTATAATCATCTACATTTATATTATGTTCTTTACCATACTTAATAATTGCTTTATCAACTAAATTCTTAAATCCTGCACTGAGTTTACTATTAACAACCGCACATTTTAAAACATAATCATCATCTTCACCATCGATATTAATATACTTTTGAAGAACTATACTATTCTTAGTTAAAGTACCAGTCTTATCAGTACAAAGTACATCCATTGATCCAAGATTCTGAATTGATTGAATATTCTTAACTAAAGTCTTTCTCTTTGCTAAGTTTTTACTTCCTTTAGTAAGATTAACATTAACTATCATTGGAAGCATACTTGGAGTAATACCTACTGCAACAGATAAAGAGAATAATAATGCTTCTTCAAGATTATTTCTTAATAATCCATATATAACAAATACAAGTACACATATTATTACCATGTATTTGATAAGCATATTAGTAATTAAACTCATTCCTTCTTCGAAAGTAGTTTTCTCCCTTTTAACTTCAGTCTTTTTATTAATCTTACCCATAAATGTATCTTTACCGGTTTTAATAACGACTCCGTAACCATTACCACTTACTACGTTAGTACCCATTAAACATATATTAGGTATTTCTACAATATCTTCATTAGTATACTGTTTATAAGCAGTTTTTTCGACAGCTACTGTTTCTCCAGTAAATGAAGACTGATTTATAAATAAGTCCTTACTTTCTAATAAATATAAATCTGCAGGGACAATACTTCCAGCACTTAAAGTAATAATATCTCCAGGAACAACTTGTTCTTGTCTAATTTCCTTTTGAGAATTATTTCTAATAACATCCGTACAAATCTTTAATTCACTTTTAAGTTTCTCATTAAATCTATGTGTAGAATAATCCTGAAAGAATCTAATTAAAGCACTTATAACTGTTATTCCAAGTATTATGAATGCTCCAACTTTATCATCAGTAAGATAGTCTACGACTGCAAGTACTATTAAGATTAAGATAAACTTATCTTTAAAGCTTTCAAGGATAAAATACAGAACTCCTTTTTTCTTAGAATCAGTTACGACATTTTCTCCAAATTCTTCTAATCTATTTTCTGCTTCTGAAGTAGAAAGACCTTTAGTTTTAGAAAAATATAATTCTAATATTTCTTCTTTAGATTTTTTAGATAAATCCATATAAGTATGTTCAGTATTCATATCATAATCACCTATCCTAATTACAATTATATTATTATTTTATTTTAGTGTAAATTAAAAAAAACTATTTGAATACACTTTTACAAATAGCTTACTTATCAAATAAAAAAGTAATTAATTACAATTACTTTTTCATTCCTATTCTATTAATTGGTAGTATAGTAAGATTTGCTTTTCCCTCGATTTTATCTATAGAAAAGCATCCCAAACTTCTACTATCTAAAGATACCCCTCTATTATCACCCATAACAAAGTAACATTTATCAGGTACTCTAAATTGAAGAGTAAAATCTTCAGTTTTAATTTTCTTATCTAAAAATGGTTGTTTAACTTCCTCTCCATTAACGTATAATACATTATCTTCTACATATAATAATTCTCCTGGTAGAGCAATTACTCTTTTTATAAGATATCTATCTTGATACTTTATAACTACAATATCAAATCTATGAATATTTCTATCATTCTTTGATACCTTATCAAGTATCATTATATCATTCTCCAAAAGAGTATTATCCATTGAATCACCATTTACTATTACTGGAGCAAATAGATACTCTTTAAATAAGAAGACACCGAATATTACCATCAAATACGTACAAAGATCTTTAATATAAAGATAATATTTTCTGTTCATATTTTAAATAAAAATAAGAGACATAAGGTCTCTTATTTTTGTCCTCTTTCTTTAATCTTGTATTGACCTACAACATTCTTAATATAGTTAAGTTTTGCTCTTCTAACTTTACCTTTTCTTAGTACTTCAATACTTGCTAGCTTTGGAGAATGTACTGGGAATACTCTTTCAACTCCAACTCCAACAGCTTCTTTTCTAACTGTGAAAGTTTCACTTATTCCGCTTCCCTTTCTAGCTACAACTATACCTTCGTAAGCTTGTACTCTTTCTTTGTTTCCTTCAATGATCTTAACATTGACTTTAACAGTATCTCCAACTCTGAATTCAGGTACGTTTGGATTTAACTGTTTTGCTGTAATCTTATCAATTACGTTCACGATTATCATTCCTTTCTTTTGTTTTTTACGGCAATCATAATCAATATGAAAAGCGGATTACCAACGTTTAAGATTATAGCATAATATTTATTAAAAATGCAAGTATTATTTGATAATAAAGAAAAAATCCGATATTAATCGGATTTTATTCTATAAATTTATCTTAATTTCTTTATTTTTTGAGATTCAGTCTTAATTGTTTCAATAGGTTCTTTATATTCTTCCCCAATACAGAAAGCACATAATCTAAGAAAAGCTAAAGGCGAAGTAGCAAAGGCTCCTAATCTTACAGAAGACTTAAGCATTCCTCTAAGTACTTCAGCTTGTTCAGGAGTGGGACCACCTTGCAGCAATGAAAATATACTAGCCACTCCAACGAGTCCTACAATACCAGCAGTTACAGTTCCAGTAAGAGTTAAAGTAACTCCAATTGGCTCAGCAAGTTTTTTAGCACTTTCATATATCTTTAACCTTGAAACTTTTATTTCTCTTTTTTTCTCTTCTTTTTCAGTCATTTTAATTACCTCTTTCTTTAAATATTTTTTATAGAGACCTTATTAGATTAAATAAGGTCATAATACATAACTCATATAGATTATTCTATTAGAGTCGTAAAATTTTATAATAGTTATCTTTTTTTAATAAGTTGTTTAAAACCTTTTTTAACAGTTTCATGAGCTTCTGCTAGTTCTTCATAATATGAACAGAAACCAACTGATCCACTTATAACTCCAAATAGTATAGAAGAACCAGTAGCATACTCTAAAGCTTCTTTTACTGGCATATAAGAACTATATTTTCCTTGAATAAGTGAAAATAAAGCTCCCTCTCCCCACAAAGTCATAACACCAGCAGCAACAATACCTGCACCAGCAAGTCCAATACCGACTGGCTCAGCAAGTTTTAATACACTTTTAAATAATTGTAATTTTGTTATTTTTTCTTCAGTCATTTTAATCACCTCTCTCTTTAATTTTTTTAGAGGCCTTTATTAGATCTATTGATTGTCTCCAAAAGATCTATGACTATATATTACAAATGGTAAGCATATAATTATACTAAACATAGTTATAATTATACTTGCTTGCAAAATATGACTTGAAGCAAGAAGTACGCTAGTTAAACCAAATGAAATAAATAGTAAGGCCATAATACATAACTCATATAGATTATTTCTATTAGAGTCGTCGAATTTTATAATGTCATTGTCATATTGTATTTTCATATTCTTATCTCCAGTCATATTTCACCTCCTATTCTTATGTAGAGGTATAAAAAAAACAAGCCTCTACAAAATTATGTAAAGTCTTGTTCAATACATAGTATTAAATAATCCGGATAAACGTGTTGACGAATTATCTTGTTTCAGAACTACTCCCCTTAACATGTCATAAATTATAACACATTTGTTCGACAAAGTCAAGAAATAGTTTAAAATTCTATTTTGTTTTAGATTTTAAATTTTCAAAATTAGATCTAACTTGATAAT
>JAEEGL013695401.1_pt1 | contig 51862 bp, 37 predicted proteins | sample 9134231 | NCBI WGS metagenome assembly JAEEGL01 (sample SAMN16246548, study PRJNA631951) | gut metagenome | biome: gut microbiome; feature: rumen; material: fiber-attached | host: Bos | place: Iran: Karaj | collected 2018-10
GTAGAGGCGCATGGCGTCGTGCCATGTCATACGCGGGAATTGGTCGAACTCTATACCCTTCATCTCTTTGAAGAGGTGTTTGGCCAGGCCCTCGAACATATTAAGCACATCCTCCTGATGCACAAAACTCATCTCACAGTCTATCTGTGTGAACTCGGGCTGGCGGTCGGCGCGCAGGTCCTCGTCGCGGAAGCAGCGCACAATCTGGAAGTAACGGTCCATGCCGGCCACCATGAGCAGCTGCTTGTATTGCTGAGGCGATTGCGGCAGGGCGTAGAACTCGCCGGGGTTCATGCGGCTGGGCACCACGAAGTCGCGGGCACCCTCGGGGGTGCTCTTGATGAGCATGGGGGTCTCTATCTCAAGGAAGTCGCGGTCGGAGAGGTAGTTGCGTACCAGCATAGCCATCTTGTGGCGCATGATAAGATTGTTGCGCACCGGATTGCGGCGTATGTCGAGGTAGCGGTACTTCATGCGCAAGTCGTCGCCACCGTCGCTCTGGTCCTCGATGGTGAAGGGCGGCACCTTGGCCTCGTTGAGGATAGTCATCTCAGCGACCTCAATCTCAATCTCTCCCGTGGGAATCTTAGTGTTCTTGGAGCTACGCTCTATGACCTTGCCAGTCACCTGTATGACGTATTCGCGCCCCAGCTTGCGAGCCTGCTCGCAGAGGGGTGCGTTGGTTTCCATGTTGAAAGCCAGCTGCGTGATGCCGTAGCGGTCGCGCAGGTCAACAAAGGTCATGCCGCCGAGGTCGCGCGAACGCTGCACCCAACCGGCGAGGGTCACTGTCTGTCCCACATTGGCGAGACGCAACTCGCCACAAGTATTAGTCCTGTACATATCTCGTTTATATTTTTATCTATAGAACCAATAATAAACGCAAGCCGCCATGCTTTATTGCATGGCGGCCCATAATTTTTTACAATGCGCTCCGGCCACTTCTTTATTTATTCCGTCACGCCATCATCAACTAAAGTATTTCGGGTATTATTTATGCTCCAATATTACACCTAATTCATTACCACTACGACTCCCCTCCGTACCCGCTCCGACTGTTCTACGGCTGTTTAACGGTTTTTTGTCGGAGAGAGGACGGAGGGGGTACGGAGTGAGGTCGCAATAATATTTTTTTTCGTATCTTTGCATATTGGAATGACCAATATAGGCTCATATTTTGCACATCTGCGCGAACTTGTGGCGCTGGAGCTCGAAGAGGAGAAGCGCGGTGAACGGCCGTGCCGCTACCCCGTCAGGCTCGGCAACACGGCCTACAATCCACTGGGACAGCTTACGCTGGACCTGCACTACGAGGTAGACGAGGACGAGGTGGAGCAGGAATTTGAGCCCGGCAAACCGGTGGCGCTGTACTACATGGCCGGCGACAGCGTCAAAGAACTGCCGCACCTGTGCTACATCGAGCATGTGGTAGACGGCAACATCACCGTCAGCCTGCCCAACAAGGCGGCGGAGCAGAGCATCCGCGACGTTGCGCAGCGGCAACTGATGGGCGTCCAGCTTGGGGTCGACAACACCAGCTATCGCGTGATGACAGAGGCGCTCCATGAAGCCGCACGCAAGGAAGACGAGCGCTTCATCAGGCTGCGCGACGTGCTTGTAGGCAACCGGCCGCCGTCGTTCCGCAGCCTGCCGCAGCTGTCGTTCCCATGGCTCAACCGCAGCCAGCAGGAAGCCATCCAACGCGCCATGGAAGCACAGGAGGTGGCCATAATCCACGGCCCTCCGGGAACGGGCAAGACCACCACGCTCGTCGAGGCCATCATAGAGACCCTGCAGCGCGAGACACAGGTGCTGGTGTGTGCTCCGAGCAATGCCGCAGTCGACTGGATCAGCGAGCAGCTGATGCGGCGAGGCATACATGTGCTGCGCGTCGGCAACCCTCTGCGCATGAGCGACGAGATGCTCGACTGCAGCTACGAGCGCCGCTACTCGGCCCATCCCGACTACCACGAGTTGTGGAATATCCGCAAGGCGCTCCGCGAAGGTGCCAAAGGCGAGCAGGCGCACCGCCTCCGCAACCGCGAGACGGAGCTGGAGATAAAGATAAACGCCGACCTCTTCGAACAGGCGCGTGTGGTGAGCTGCACACTGATAGGCAGCGCCTACCGCATCATGGAGCGGCGCCGTTTCAGCACCCTGTTCATCGACGAAGCAGCACAAGCCTTGGAGCCCGCCTGCTGGGCCGCCATACTGAGGGCCGAGCGCGTCGTAATGGGCGGCGACCACCAGCAGTTGCCACCGACGGTGAAAAGCATGGCGGCAGCCAAAGGAGGCCTTGCCGACACCTTGATGCAGCGCGTGGTGAAGCTGTGGCCGCAGTGCGTCAACCTGCTTACAGTGCAGTACCGCATGAATGAAGACATCATGGCCTTCCCCTCGCGCTGGTTCTACCACGGGCAGTTGCAGGCCGCGACCGACGTGGCGCATCGCCAAGTGAGCCCGCTGGACACGCCGCTCACATGGCTCGACACCTCTGCGCTCACCTACGAGGAGCGGCAAGGGCACAATATGAGCCTCAGCAACAGCCAGGAGGCCCGCCTCGTGATACACACACTGCGTGACTACATAGAAATGGTGTCGCCACAGAGGATAGAGAGCGAGCGGGTAGACTTTGGCGTCATCACCCCCTACCGCGGTCAGGCTCGTCTGATACGGCGACTGCTCAAGATGCAGCACTACTTCCGCAAGCTCAAGCGCCACATCACCGTCGGCACCGTAGATGGCTTCCAAGGGCAGGAGCGCGACGTGATAGTCATCAGCCTCGTGCGCGACAACGCCGACGGCAATATAGGCTTTCTGCGCGACCTGCGCCGCATGAACGTGGCCATCACCCGTGCCCGTATGAAGCTGATAATAGTGGGCAACGCCGAAACCCTCAGCCGCAACCGCTTCTATCGCGCATTGGCGGAGCATATAAAAGAGCACGGCGAGTTCATCACCGTGCCCATTCCTGAAAGCTAATATTCTTAAACCTCTATCTCGCCGCTGATGCGGTCGTCGCCCCACACTGAGTACATGTTGGAGCGGCCCTCGTTCAGGGTCATCTTGCCTTCCTGCTCAAGGTGCAGGCGGTAGAAGACACACTGTTCAAGGTGGGCCTTGTCGCAGACCACGTCGGTGGCGAAAGCCTCGCAAGTAGGCGCACCGCACACGCCGCAGTCAATCTGCGGCAAGTGGGTCTTCAGTTTCTCTATGCGCTCCATCTTCTCGAGGGCCTTGGATATATTCTCGTCGAGCACCATCATGGAGCGGGGCTGCACCTCGTCGACAAGCGAGTTATCTATCAGATAGTCGCGGTACTCGTCCATCTCGCGGTCGCGCGGCATCTCGCCGTTGCGCTCGCGCTCGGCGGCACGGCGGGCACGGGCATACATGCGCTCACCGCAGAGGAAGCGGTTGTCCACGCTCAGCAGCGCACCGGCACAGCCCTGGTCGCAAGCCCTCAGCTCAAGGAACTCCACACCCTCCACCTCATCGTTCTCCAGCTTGTCGAGGAAGTCCATCACATTCTGTATGCCGTCGATGGCATAGCTGCGCTTGGCGGTGCAGAGGCGGCGCTCACCGTTGGTGAGGGTGCTGAGCACAGCGTCGGCACTGAGGCGGTGGCGCGTCACCGGCGGATACTGGTGGTTCTTGCCCATATCCTTGATATGCTTGTATACACCGTTGTAGAGCATATTCATATTGATGACACCGTCGATGATACTCTTCTCCTCGCCCACAGGAGCCTTCACGGCCGACACCTTGGCAGCGCAGGGAGTGATGTAGAAGAGGCCTATCTGCTCACGCGGCACACCACGGCGCTGCAACTCCTCCAATGCATACATGGCGCTCAAGTCCAGTGGTACCTTGATGGGCATCACGTTCTCCGCCAACGAGGGATACTTGATTTGTATCAGGCGCACGATGGCCGGGCAGAACGACGAAATCAGGGGTCTTATGTCGGGATGCTCGCGGGCATACCTCTCCTTGGCCTCCTTGTAAATGATAGCAGCGCTCTCCACCTCCATCACATGGGCAAAGCCCAGCTCATAGAGGGCGGCGTAGACCTTCGACACACTGATGTCGTCGGGGAACTGGCCCAGGAACACCGACGGCAGCAGGGCCACCGAATGCGGGTAGCGACGGAACATGCTAAAATCGTCGTCCTTGATGGCCACAGCATCTGCGGGGCACACCTCGTAGCAGCGGCCGCAGTCGATGCAGCGGTGCTCCTGTATGGCCGCCTTGCCTGCGTTGATACGGATAGCCTCCGTGGGGCATATCTTCATGCAGCGCGAGCAACCTATGCAGCGCGGTTCGTCAATCTGGAGAGCGTGATAAAAGGCCATTTCTACTTATCTGCTTAACTACTGTCTACTTAACTACTGGAAATTCACTTCCATCTCAACGGTGGTGCCTACGCCCACCTCGCTGGTGACATTCATCTTGTCGACATTCTTCTGCATGTTGGGCAAGCCCATGCCGGCGCCGAAGCCCATGTCGCGCACTTCGGGGCGAGCGGTGCTGTAGCCCTCCTGCATGGCAAGCGCAATGTCAGGTATGCCGGGGCCCTTGTCGGCCACCACCATCTTTATCTTGTCTGGATCTATGTCGACTATCACCTTGCCGCCGTAGGCATGGGCTATGGCGTTCACCTCGGCCTCGTAGAGGGCCACGACGACACGCTTCACCACCTGCGGGTTCACGTTGAGCTGCTTCAGTGTCTTCTTCACCGAACTCGAGGCCTTGCCGGCATTGACGAAATCGCCTTCTATAACTGTGTATTCCTGATGCATTTCTTAAATTGGGAATTGGAAATTGAAAATTGAGAATTATTTAATTGATTATTGAGAATTGGAAATTATGCTCGTTCCTTTTCTTTTAACGTCTTGGTGATACTAATCGACAGGGCAATCAACTCGCCACAATCCTTCGACAGTGACTTATACATAGCGTCGCCAATATAGCCTGTGGCATGAAGAATATCGAGCCAGTACTCCGTCTCGTCAGCTTCCTTCAATGCCACATTCAACTTATTCAGGAAATCCGGTCTGGATTGGGCATTCTTGCTTTCGCGCGTGTTGGCTCCTATGCTGGTACCACAACGCAACAGTTGCTTGGACATAATCCATTCTCCCTGTTCCGTAAGGTATTTATAGCAATTGACTCTCCTGATGGCGAAGTCTTTGCTCTTGTCCTGTATCGCGCCAGCCATAATTTCCAATTATCAATTGTCAATTGTCAATTAGTAAAGAGGCTTCATACCTGCCTGGTAAAGGATGCCGCAGGTCTTGAACATCGAGTACTGCGTGCAGATGAGCACCATATCGTTCTCGTCGGCCAGCTCCACCATGTCCTCCGTCGGGCGCTTGCCGCGCACAAAGATGACCACGTCGAGGTTGGCCATGTCGCAGGTGCGTATGGTCTGTACATTGCAGAGGCCGGTGACCAGCACCGGAGTGTCCTTGAGCGTAAGCACATCGCTCATCAGGTCGGAAGCAAAGCACTGCTCCACCTCCATATCCAGTTTGTCGGAGCCGAGCCCAACGGTGGCGCCGAGTTTGTCTACTATTTCCTTTAGTGTCATATCAGTGTTTACATTTTTAGTTTTCAGGGTGCAAATATACGCATCTTTTTTCACATGGCAAAATTTTTGTATCTTTGCACCATGAAAAACATTGTCCTGCTGATTGTAACGCTGTCGTTTGCAACAATAAACGCCTACTGCTCCGTCCATGCCGACTCGGCTTGGCGCTACGACGTGAAGAGCGTGGAACTCTACCTCGAGGGCGGGCCGCAGGTGCTCCGCAACGAACAGGCTACCCCCGTCCTCACACTCGGCGCCCGCCAGACGCTTGTCCTTGAGTTCGACATCCTCGGCGCCGAGCCCGAAAGCCTCCGCTGGCACATCTCCCACTGCTCGCGCCGCTGGCAGCCCGACAGCCTTGAGGTGCAGGACTTCATGACCGGCTTCCCCGAAGGCGCCGTCGACGCCTACGATCCCTCCTTCACCACCCTCAACGACTACATCCACTACCGCACCACCCTGCCCGACCGCTACGCCGAGTTCATCCACTCCGGCAACTACGTGGTGGCCGTCACCAGCGACGACGGCGACACCCTCCTCACGCGCCGCTTCTGCGTCAGCGAGGAACAAGCCGTAGCCTACCTTGAACTCACGCGCCCCTACGACGGCATCGACATCGACCGGCGCCAGGAGCTGGACGTCACCGTCGGCTCGCAGAGCATGGGCCTCATGCCGCAGTACCTCAGCGTCGAGGCGCAGCAGAACGGCCGCCTCGACAACCGCCGCTGGCTCGAGTTCAGCGGCTACGACGGCCAACGCCTCGCCTACCGCCACCGCCAGCCCAACATCTTCCATGGCGGCAACACCTTCCGCTACTTCGACTGCAGCAACATCCGCACACCCATGTACAACGTGCTGCGCGTCGCCGAATATGGCGGCGAATACCTCGCGCTGCTCAAGCCCGACGAGAACCGCTCCGCCAAACACTACATCACCGAGACCAACCTCCTTGGCGGCTACAAAGTCAACGTATGGGACCGCAACAACCCGCGCACCGAAGCCGAATACGTGTGGGTCAGCTTCAGCCTCCCCGTCGAGCAGCCGCTGATGGACGCCAACATCTATGTCGTCGGTGCATTGACCGACTGGCAGCTCGACTCCACCTCGCTGATGGAATACAACCCCCAGCGACGCGCCTACACCAAGCGCCTGCAGCTTAAGCAGGGCTACTACGCTTACCAACTCCTCGCCCTCCCCACCTACCCCGTAGCCCAACCTCTCGGCCACTCAGCCACCGCCCGCCTCGAGGGCGACCACCGCGAGACGCCCAACCGCTACACCGTCCGCATCTACTACCGCACCCCCGCCGACCGCGCCGACCGCTTGCTCGCCGTCGCCTACCGGTAGTACCCCCACCCACCCTATCTTCTACGTATCCCCTCCGTATCATGTACGACTGTTCTACGGTTGTTTAACGCTTTTATACCGTAAAACAACCGGTGAACAACCGTAGAACAGACGGAGGGGGTACGTAGAGGGTACGTAGAGGGTACGAAGGAAAGATGTAAATAATATATTTATTTGGATTCCGTAGAACCGACTGGCTCGGCATCGCGGAGGCCTACGACGGCAAGGATGCGGTCATCGGCATCGACACGGACGAGGACATACTGTTTCTCGATGCGCGAGAGGTGGAGATCCTTGAGGAAGTCGCTCACGAGGCGTGTGCCGCGCATGCCCTTGGGGCGGAAGCGGTCGCCGGGGCGCCATTGGCGTGTGTCTGATTGCCTGATTGTCTGATTGCTTGATTGAGTGAGTGGGGCTATGAGAAGTTGGCCGCGGTGGAGCTCGGCGACATGGGTGGGGCTGTAGAAGAGACGGCCGGAGATTGTCTGGTTGTCTGATTGCCTGATTGCTTTAGCGATGTCGGCGACGGTGGCGGCGTTGAAGTCGTATGGGCGAAGGAGCTCGAAGAGGATTGTGGACTGTAGAGCCGTTTCATGAAACGGCTCACCCGAGAGGTCGATGGCCTCGATTGGGGGCAGCTGGTAGTGAGTAGAGGGGAGTATGGAAACGTAGGGTCTGATGTATTGCTCACGGAGCTGGCCGATGTAGGCGTCGAGGATAAGTTCGGTGTCGCGGAGACGCTCCATATTGGCGAGCATGGTAGCGTCGGCATTGGGGTATAGCTCGCGGAGCAGCGGCATGAGCTGGAGACGGATGCGGTTGCGGCGGGCGTCGAGCTCGGCATTGGTACAGTCCTCGACGAACTCGAGGCCACGCTCAGCGACGTAGGCGTCTATGTCGGCGCGAGAGAAGCAGAGCATCGGTCGGATGACGGTGATTGCCTTATTGCCCGATTGCTTGGTTGTTTGAACAGAGCTGGGGCGGATGCCATGGAGGCCATGGATGCCGGTGCCGCGGAAGAGGTTGAGGAAGAATGTCTCGACGGAGTCGTCGGCATGGTGGGCGGTGGCGAGAACATGAGGAGATAAGGAGTCAGGAGATAAGGAAATAAGGAGCTGGGCGAAGTAATCGTAGCGGAGGTGGCGTGCGGCCTCCTCGATGGACATGCCGTGCTCGGCGGCATAGGCGCGTGTGTCAAAGTGTGCCACGTGGCAGGGGACGCCGTAGCAGTCGGCAAGTCGGCGCACGAAGGCTTCGTCACGGTCGCAGTCGCCCGGCCGCAAGTTGAAGTTGCAGTGGGCCACCTCGAATGGTATGGCAGCGCGGTGGAAGAGGTCGGCCATGGCCACAGAGTCGCGGCCGCCGCTGACGGCGAGCAGCACCGCCGTCCCGTCGGGGATGAGGTGCTGCCCGGTCACATAGCGCTTGAACCTTGCAAGCATCGGCAAGGCTTATTTGACGATAAGCTTACGCATCTGGCGCTGGCCGTCGACGATGATGCCGTAGTAGTAGACGCCGGTGGCGTAGTTGGCCATGTCGAGGAAGACGGTGTTGTCGCCTGCGGGGTAGAAGCCGTGAGTGGTATAGACAATCTTGCCCATGGCGTCCATGACGAAGAGCGTGACGGATGCGTCGACAGGGATGGTGAAGGGCACCGTGGTGGTACCGCTGAAGGGGTTGGGGTAGTTCTGCCCGAGGACGAAGGAATCACCGTTGACGGTGGGGATGCCCTCGACATAGTTGACCACAGACACCTTGGTAGTCTGGTTGTTGTCAGGATTGGCGTCGATTGGGAAGTCACGCAATCCGCCGCTGCCGACATAGGAGCGCAGAGGACTCTTGGGAATGGTGCGGCCAAACTCGATGAGGATATCATAGCCCGGGTCGATGCGTTTTGCAGCGTCGAAGACTATTTCGTTGCCGTTGATAGTGGCATGCATCGGTATGGGTCTGCCACTGACGGCGGTGTTGCCTATGTTGCGCACATGCATGAACACACGACAGTCGGGGTTGGCGTTCTCCTCGACAATGAGGCCGAGCACTTCCAGGTCTACATACTGGCGCACGATGTTGGTGGTAGTGTCGTTGGTCGGGTCGTTGTCATCCTGCGCATGGACATAGGCCGTTACGTTGCGATAGCCCTCGCGGCGAGGACGCAGCCGGACATTGAAGAGGTGCGTCGTCATATTGAACGAGGTGAGCGGCGTGGCACGGTAGAAGGTCTCGTTTACCGCACCGGCGGTGTCGTCGTCAATCCAGAATCCTACCTCGAAGTTGTTGGCACCGCGCGAACCGTGGTTCTCGATGACGAGCTGTATTGTCACATAGTCGCGCTCGGAAGTGTCAACGACAATGGCCTTGGCAGCTACGTCGGTGATGGACGATATACCCTTGAAGCGCTTGCTGATGGTATCGTTGTAGAAATAGTCGTTGCTATCGCACTTGGCCACGGCCGTGATGGACATCGAGCCCATGGAGGAGCGGAACTTTTGGTGGAAGGTATAGTTGAAGAAATCGCGTGTATAGAGAGGAGCGCCCTGCAGCTCGACGATGTCGACATCCTCGGAGACATGGGTGTTGCCCACCGTGTAGGACAGTGTGGCGTTGGAGATTGGTGCCACGCCCATGTTGCGTATGCGGATGGTGACTTCTACGGAGTCGCCGGCGACGACATTATCGCGCGGATAGAGGAAGTCGACAGCCGCTATGTCACCGCCAAGAGGTGTGAGGTAAAAGACCTTGGTCAGTGTGTCGTTGTCACGGTAGATGTCGTATGCCGTAAGGTTGGTGAAGCAGGTAATAGCGAAGGTGTCGGGGAAGTCGTTTGTGACGACAAACGGGTCGAGGTAGGTAAAGGTCTGGATGGAGTCTGGCGGCAGTTCACACGGGACGGTGCACATGCGCGCCATGTATCTGCCATAGTAGGTGTAGCCCATCTCAATCTGGCGTACAGTATCAAGGCCATAGTTCTTAATCTGAACCTCCGGGTAGATGGTCTGACCGTACATAGGCTCGACGGGATAGGTGATGGCGACAACGCCGACGTCGATACGCTGACGACCACGTCCGATATGGAAGTTGTCTATGGCACAGCCAGCACCGAAATCGGTTGTGGCACTTGTCTTCTGCGGTGAGGTGTAAACGATACGGAATTGCAGCTTCTCATTGAAGTTACCACGTATGCCGCCCTGGTCGGTGCAGATATAGTACCTGCTCCAGGTCTTTGTGCCTGTGAAGGTATTGTCCTCATAGTTGTTGTACCAGGTAGGCAGAGAGTCCATATAGAGCTTCTCCCATTTGTTGCGGTAGCTATAGTACTCCAAGTAGGCGTTGGAGCCCTGGAGAAGGTTACGCACAAGCTCAAACGAAAGAGTGTCGGGACGCACCTGGGCGATGTCGATGATGGGGCTGTAGAGGTAACTGATATTGCCGCGGAGACCTGACTTGATATTCTCGGTGAGGTCGGTGCACCATACGTTCGGCTCGGAGAGTGCGAAGAAGTTGGTAGAGGCCTTGTTGGGAGTGCCGCGCTGCCAATAGTTGCGTGTGTATTCATTGTAACCTCTGGGGGCATACCAATTGTCGACAAAGTCGAAGTCATCGTCCATTGTGAGGTAGATGGTATGGAAGCGGTGGTACTCGTAGACGAGGGTATCGTTATAGGTATTGGTGTCGCCCGGGATAGAAACCCAGATGCGAAGAGTCGATGTACCCAGCGGGAAGCGATAGGCAGGCAGGCTCACCACCGTGGACTTGCCGGGCATGAGGAGACCTGTCCAGTTGACATCATTAGTGAAGACGTGCAGTGAGTCCTGTTCAAAAGAGTAGTGGATGGTTGCATCATTGAGGGTCTGTTTGCCCTTGTTGGCCATGCGGAACTTGATGACGCGGGCGGCAGTGTCGCGTATAATGCTGTTGCGCGGAGAGATTATCTGAGTGAGTGCGATATCTGTTTCAGTAGCCTCCTCATCGACAAACAGCATGAAGTCCACCATGTGGCCTGCATTAGCCTCGAGCGTTGATACGGGGCGGTTAGCGTAGTCGGAGGCACAGATGCGCAACTTCATGTAGCCCAAGGATGCCGTCTGTGGAATAGTAACAACTGCGCCACGCGAGGAGTCTGTATACAGCGCCGCAGGGGCGATGACTGTCTCGCCCTGGTCATCGAAGGAGCCGTTGCGGTTGAAGTCGATATATGCCGCAACACGTCCGCGGTCGCGGTCAATACTGTTGCTCGGGTTGGCGATTCTAACGACGAGTGAGTCTGTGGTGCCTCGTGTTACGTGCAACACAGGATATTCGGGATTGTTGTAAACACCGAAGTTGTTGTATGAACGGCCAAGGGCCGGCAGGTCGAGGTCAATCTCGTTGAACGAGACGCGCACGATGTCAATACTGTCGGATACGCCGAGTTCATTGGCATGTGTGTAATAAGTACCTTCTTTAAGTGTTGAGAACTTATAGTCAAGAATAGTATCACTCCTTGTTGTTCCATTGCGCATAGTATATGCACAACGTATTGTATCATTACGACGTACGGCATCGTTCTCAAGGTCGGTCCATACACGTAGATAATAGGTACTGTCTCTGAGGGCATTGTTGAAGCGAAGAAGAGTGTCAAATTTATACTCCATGGTTTGTCCAGGAGCAAGCGTGGATGTACATATCTCCGTGACCTCCTGTCTCAAGGGAGGATTAGAGCCTCTCTTCACACGCATCTGATAGGTTATGGGGAAGTTCTGCTGCGATGTGGTACCATAGTTGGCTATGCGTACACGGACGGTGTCGTTCTCCATATAGACACGGCTGCCGAGCGGTGCGAGCACCTCCTCGACGGCAAGGTCGTTCTCCTCTCGCGGCAGGACATGCACATTGATCTTGGAGAACAGACTCGGACATCCTTTGGCGCCAAAGCATTGGAGGTAGTATGTAGAATCACTGTAATAGATGGGGGTACTATCCCAAATACATGACTTGGCATAGTTAGTTCCTGTATGGAAGTAACTTTGTGTGGAGTCACGGTGCCAGTAAATCTTAAACTTGTTGCCCTGCTCAGCACGCAGCACTCCCCATGTGCCATACGGGAACACCGTGTCGAAGCCTACAGGAGACAGGGGTGAGAAATAGGAATCGAAGACAAAGGAAGATGCTGTGGCCTCAGTTGTGGTTGCCGGTTTGGATGTAGAGTCATTGCTAAATTCTACGTCGAGATTAAGGCGGCACCATCCGTATAAGGCCACCTTTATATTCAACATAGTATCGGTGGGATAGAAGTTACCCGGAGTGTTGAATGTTATGTCACGAGTGTTTGACAAATTCAAAGGCCTGTCGAAAGAATGAGTCTCAATAATTGTGTCGGGCATAGTGCTGATGTCGAGCATATTGTTGTCGGGGCGCGACTGGCTGTATGACTTATAGCCTTGTGCATGATAACCTATCTCGAACGGAACGTTGGCAGGAATAGGCTTATAGCCTACATTCTCGAGGGTTATGATTACTGAGGTTTCCTGAAGCGTACAACCCGTTGCTCCCGGCCTAATCTTTTTTGCCTTAAGGTCGAATGCCGGTGCCAGGTAGAACTGCTTGCTCGCTTGGTTGTCTGAGGTGTCAGAGTCGTTGGGGCACACAAGCACAACATGCACGTACTGCTCGTAGATGACACCCATCGGCGTGGGAATCTTCACCGAGTCTATCTTCATCTCTCCCGACTGGATGTTTGTGAGGTTCCTGGTAACTGACCGTGTAACATCCTCGTACCCTTCGAGGTCAAGATATGCATACCACGAAGATCCGTTCTCAACGGTACTACCGTTATTATAGAATTCAACCTTGACGAGCACCGAGTCAGACTCAATGTTCGGCGGCATATTGGTCGGCGAGAAGTTATTGGTGCGCTCAGGCATAATGGGCGAGATAATGCGTACCAACGACATGTTGCGTGTAGCGCGGAACATCTCCTGTGCGCCTATGGTTGGACGCGGTATCTGGGAACGGATACTATCGTCGATATCATCAACGACATCAGGGTTGTACTGTGCTTTATCAATGAGGTTGGTCAACCTCAGGTGCAGGTCGTCAATGGCCATGTAATAAGGCTCAGCCTCCAGCGAACTGTTGTCCTTGCTATTTGCCGCACGGAGTTCAGCTAAGTTATTGCAGTCTGCACTACCCCACTTGGCGAGTTTGGTTTCCTCCGGGGTATAATAGTTGTTATGGTCAGAAGCACTCACAAGCGTGTCTTTCTTGGCTTCGTAAGCATACGAGCTAAAGTTGGAGATAATATTGTTCATCACCTGTATGCCGCGGGATGAACCGTTGGAGGAGACATCGGCAAGGAATCCTCTGGAGCCAGTAGAACTTCCGGCGTAAACTCGCATGCTATTGAACAGAACATTGACATACTCACAATCGAGCATGTATATACAGGCAGGAGTGGTAACACCCTTATTACCGGTTCCATAACAGCTAATCATATTGTTGACAATATAGCCTCTCTGCATGTTGGAACCCTTTGCTCCTTCAAGATATATACCCTGCTTACCGCCCTTCTTCTGGTCGATAAGATAGATGTGGTTCTTCTGTATCATGAAGTTGCCTGTCACAGTCTTTAGATAAATACCTTGCAGACCGCGGGTATCGGTACTCTCTCCACTCAGCAGATCTGTCTTGGTCACCTCTATGTTCTCCACTTCCTGCAGGTTTATACCACCGCTGGCGAAGTTGGTGAATTGATTATTGCGGAAGATAAAATTGCTGTAGCCATAGATATTACCATTGCTCCTAACTGAATAGAATCCACTATCAATCCTGCTGTTCTGTACCGTCAACCCTGAAATATTACCTTGCAACACAATGCCAGAACCGTTTTCGTTGACGACACCGCCTTTCACACGGACAGTGCTGTTATCAATAGTCAATCTATCGGATACGTTGCTAACCAAAATAACATTGGCATAGTTACCGCTCGCTGGACGAGACATCAGGCCAATATTACGGATAGTAACATTGGCGACATCGTCAACCTTAAACACATAGTTTGCGTTCTGTGTGGTTGCTGCCATAATCAGTGTGGTACTGTCGCTCTCACCGACAAACGATACTGTGTTTGTAGACGATGACCCAACTACATTGTGGATATACACCTGCTCATTATAGACACCAGCAGCAACATTGAAGATTACCGAGCCATCGATGCCAACCACATTCATGGTGTCAAGCGCCTCGTTAATGGTATGGTAATCCGCTGTCTGCGCGGCGCCAATTGAGTAAGTACCTCCGCAGAAACGCACTGAGAAGTTACGGTTTATTGTGTCGTTGGCTGTTATATCATCACCCGTCACTTTCACTACTGCAACTATATGGTGACGACCTGCCGGTATAGGTTCATTCATCAGTTGCAGCGTGTATGTTGCACCCGAAGCCACCGCAGCCGACACAGTATGACTCACAAAGTCACCTCCGTCAATAGAGTACTTAAGTTCAAAACTGTTTATACTGTTGGCACCAAGGTTGGCCACAGCCACATCCATCGCCACATGTCCGCATGAACTATAAACCAACGTATCGGAGCCTGCTGGCCAAGATATGCTTGCATCGTATGCAGGCTGTCCTTCAAGGTTGATATGTATGGTCTTCTTAGGCCCAGGGCATCCCAGGGTGGCATGGCCTATCTTGATATTGGGACGACGACCGGTCTTTGTACCAGAGCCGGTATATCCCATTATGCCTCCACTTGGATTACTATTATCAGCCTTGTGAAGGGCGGTATTGCTCTTGGTAGAATAACCCGTCTTCAATCCCGTGGACACAGCGGAGCTTCTCGTAAACACCACCTGTACCACCAACGATGATTCACCATCCCAATAGAATGGGTTGTCGAGCTGGTGTTCAACCCACGAATTCTTGTCGCTGCTCATCAGCTTGAAGTTCTGGCGAGTGTACACGACCTGCGTGGTCTTCCAGTCGGTGCATGACGAGGCGGTGCCGGAGAATGTCGTACTGCTTGTGAGGCCAAGGGAAATATAGTAGTTTTGGTATGTCAATGGAAGCGTAGTACCGCTAGGAACATCATCCAAGTAGAAAGATATATTGCTGATGTCACCGGCTTCCGTCAAGCCAGCACTCCTCAGCTCGGATGCGGTATATATAAACTGCTGCTTGACATACTTGTTAAGTGGGTTATATGGTGAAGGATAGGCGCTAGATCCTGTTGGTGACGTCGTACTACTGCTGGTGCCTACCTGAACCATTTCGGAACTATATGCGATATATCCCAGTTGAACACTGTCGTTGGTGTACAACGGCGGCGTCACATAGGTGTATCCGGTGTCAAGTGCGTTGTCGTTATTGTCGTACCACACCGGTATGGCGTTCACTGTGGGTATATGCGTCAGCGTGGCAGGCTGAGCGTATTGCGATATAACCGGCTCCTCCATTGTGGGCATTCCTACCGTGTAGAGCGACGTTGCCGTCATTGTACATGTGTCGTTGCCCCTGTTAGCATCACCAGCATGTGCAGTCGCATACACCGTGACATTGAACACCGAGTCATGCGGCACCACCATGTTGAGCGGTGTATTGAAGGTGTATAATGTATCAATACCAGGGACAACCGGTCTCGTAAGGGTCTCGCTCACCACTGCTCCGCCGGCGGTGTAGTTAAGCACAAGGTTGTTGGCTGGCTGCACACCGAAGTTGGCCACCATCACCGACACACTTTCCTGACCAAGGCCGCAACCGGAAGGCAATTCGGTAGGTGTAAGCTCGATGTCAACAGTAGGTGCATTGAGCATTGTCACCCTCACTTCAGCAAAATCCGTGGGACAACCATTGTCAATGTAGCGCTGCCATGAGGGAGCAGTGGAACCTATAAACATACGGTCGTCGTCAGTGGCACTGCGCCAGTCAGAAGCATTTCCGCTGAAGCCCGTGCGCACCATGCCGCCCGAGTTAACAGCCGAGAACGGCAAGCCTGGACCACTCCAAATATAATCCGGCACATTAGCCCAGGTAGTACCTGAAGCTTCCTGCACACTGTTTATCGCCACCGCATCTTCAACACGCCCGCCATGCCTGTACACCACGCCGATGTGGAGACTGTCAATAGTGCTGCCCAACGTTATCGACGAAGCATATACCGTTGGACCACTGGCTGGATTTGATGGCGCTGAGACAAATTGAACAACAACAAACTCTCCAGGGTTAAGCACCAGACTGCCGAACTTTATCTGTTTCCTTAAAGCTGATGTCGCCCCGACAATAGCCAAAGTGTCGTTCTGTAAGTCAATCGGCATATCGCCTATGTTCGTCAGCTGCACAGCCACCGGTGTACCGGAGGACTTCATCCAGTTCGGCATCGGATCCGTCAAACCTTGAACACTGGCGTTCTTTCTCACCTGTACCTGAGTAATGCGCACTATGGGCAGTTCACGGCGCTGCTTGATATAGAAACTCGTGTCGCGGCGGAGGGCAGTTGTCGTCAGCACATCGCCGCTCTGCAGGAAGGTATCGTCGTCCATAGCGGAGTACCAGTAGACATTGCCACGCTTCATGGGTGCCGCTGGGTTGTCGGACACCGGCCAAAGGGTGAGCGAACTGTCAGGTATGGTAATCGTTGCCTCCGTTGCGAAAGGTACACCCTGTGTATAGTAGCGCGCCGAGGGCTGTTGATAGCGGCTCACCACCGTGAAGTCGCTGGTGTCGTTAGTCTGGTTCGGGTCGCTGGCGCAGACTAGCCACATATGTATATCATACACCGAATCCCACTGGCCATTGGACGGCATATGCAGCATATGTCCGGTATGTATACTCACAGTGTCGTCCGACGGGATGGTCCGCGTCAGCTGGTAATATGACGGGGCACCGCCGTTGACAGTATAATATATTTTCAGCGACCGGCTGCCACCAGGCACAAAATTGCTGGAGCCACTGTTGCGCAGCACCACAACCAATTCGACGTTTTCAGGCATACCGCACACGTCGGGCATTGGACTCGCCAATGATTCTATCTCAAAGTCATAATAGAGCGACACAAACTCGAAAGCACCAGGGCATGGGTGCTGCGAGTGGCGCACCGAGTCGAACATATCCGTCGTCACCGTCGTTACAGGCGTACCAACGCCCTTAATGAAGCGGTTGAAGGTGCGCAGGTCCACCAGCGAACCGTTGAGGAACGTGGGATCCAGCGACACCGATGCGTTGTCCATCGGCACAGCTTCAATCCATTGTTCGAGGGTATGGTACGACGTTGTACCCTTACGGTTGAGTGTATACGACTCAGTGTAGTAGACATTATGGCCTATAGTGTTGCTTTCCTGCGAATAGCCGGCGAAGTTAAGGGCATAGTCATTCTGGTCGTAACAGGTCACTATATTATTGAGGAAACGGCTGTTGGTGAGGGCTGGGCCACCAAAGGTTGCGGCAGCCACACTGCTTCGTGTCGGGGCTGTCATCTTCACCGAGTTGTACACCACATCAATCCAGCTGCCGTCGATAATGTTGAACGGCGTAGTGAGCAGGTTGGCCACACCGTCATCGTTGCAAACAACCATGTTGTTGGCCACGACGGCACGGTTGGCCGAGGTGCCGTTCACCTTGCTGACGCCAAGTGCACCGGCACCATGCGAGGTGTACAACTTATTGGCCGTGATGCGAACGGTGCCATAGCAAGCGTAGGCCTGCAGCACATAGCTGCTGTTGCTCGTCACGTCGTACAACTCGTTCTTTGTCACCGTCACATTGTTCATGTTCTGCACCTTGAGGGCGTTCGAATACTGGTTGCTGAAATAGCAGCCCTCCACAGTGGCGCCGGTGGAACGCATGTCCATGGCCTGGCCGCTGATGTCGACACCGACAGCACCACCTATGAATCGGCAGCCACGCACCGTCACATTGTCGGCAAAGCCGCTGGCTACCATGGCCGCAATGCGCATGTTGGCGTCAGGGTCGGCAACGCTGTCTGTGAAGGTGCAATTCTCCAGCACGCAGTTGGCGCTGTTCTCACCCATGACCACCATATTGGTAAGGGCACCGGAGCGACGCACGAAGTCCATCCTGCGGAAACGGACGTTGTCCGTATTCACCAGGTTGACAATACTCTGTGCTGTGTCGTTGTCAAAGAGCACCTTCACCCTTTCTCCCTGCGGCTCAAACACAAGATAGTGCTGCTGCGTCAAACCATTCACCATCGGCACTCTAAACGGACGATAGACACTGTCTGACGACAGCCGTACCACAAGCGAGTCGTCCATTCCGCACAAACTCAACGAGAAGAGGAACTCCTCCATGGTGTTGTAGTCGGCATTCTCGCCACCCACGTTGCGCACACCGCTCAACGGGCCGGCGCAGACAATGAACGACGTGTCGTTCGGATTGTTCATGTTGCTCGCATTATTCAACGGCTCATAGTCGCGGTAGCGGAGGTTTCCCACCAGCAGCGTGTCCGAAGTCCAGACGCGCAGTGTATGGTAGCCCGCCGGCAATGTCAGGTTCGTGGCCACGGTGACCGTGGTTGTTGCGCCTCCGGCGAGAGTGCCGGTCCATGTGTGGCTGCCATTGATAGTGCCGTCGATGCTGTAGTTAATCTCCGCCGAATTGAACGCATGCTCGCCGAAGTTCTTGAGCGTCACCTCTATGTGCGTGGGTTGAGTGACCACCGGGGCCGTGCTGCTGGGGAACACCAGCGCCGACACACCGGCGTCGTATCTCAACGACTGGTTGCTGCGGGTGATAAGTCCCATGGCCGGGCGGCGTGTGTCAATGAACGACGATACCGTCATCTCCGGGTCGTTATAGGCGTTGGCACCGTATGCGGCGCTCTTTCCGAAGAAGTACTTGGTCTGCGTGGTATTCTTGGAGAACATCTTCAGATTCACCGCCCCGGGGTTCACCGTGCCGTCATGGATAGACTGCACCACTATGCCGCCTCCGGAGTAGAAGAAAGTATCTGTCAGAGGTATCACTATCACGCTGTTGACAGGCGTCTGAGGTATCTCCAGGTCGCCGTCATATCCCACACACATATAGCCGCTCGTGAACGGCACAACGTCGCTAGTCGACGGAACACTGTAGTTGCCTGGCACATTTTTGAAGCGCAGTTGGAAGTTGGGGCGCGTCTGGTCCTCCTGCACGGCACTGGCAACGACGAAGCGCACTTCGGTGATGGCGCCGGGGCCATAGCCCGCCGAGGCCAGGAGCGCCGAGTCGAGCACCCACTCACAGCGTGTGTCGGCAAAGTTGCCAAAGGGGAAATACTCACTCTCCTCGGTACCGGTCAACTGCTCCGGTATCGTCGATGGGGCGAAGCCCGTACCGCGTATGCACCAATACCTCAGCCATTCGTCGGCCGACGCAGGGTACGTCGCCTCAGTGGCATTCGACGTGCCGTCCTTCACCACACAGCGGAAGCGCATAATCGTGTCGTATCCGCAGAAAGGTATGCGTGCGCTGAAACGGCGCCACGTAATGTTGTCGTGTCCGGTATAGCTGCCCTGCGACGCCATCATGAGTTTCACTGGCGTCGGGTCGCTGCCTATGGTATATATCAGGTACACAGAGTCGTTGTTGATGCCCTGTGTAACGTCGGTACGCGCATCTATCATTATGCGTGCGCCGGCACTGCTCGGATGGGCACCGCCGTCGGGGTAGTAGGCAATCTTCACCTTAGGCTTCACCATCGGGTCCTGGCTCGCCCTCACTCGCATGTTGTCTATCCACCAGCCGGCACTGCTGGGCACACCGCCGCTCCTCGTGCGTTTCTTAAGCACGAAACGGAACACAAGCTGGCGCTCCTCGAGAGGCACAGACGTACTTATGATGTCGTTGATATCGAAGCGCTCGCTCTTCCACTTCGAGTTGGTTGGCGAGCCCGAACCCCAGTCGCTGTACGAGTTACGGCTGAAGGATTTCGTTGTCAAGAAGTTGCTGCTGTACGAGTCACGGTCCCTGTTGTATTGCGCATCGCCGAGCTTGCGGTAGTTCGCATCGGGCCACGAGACCAACTTGACATACACCAAGCCGATATCCTTGTCGGCATCGCTGTTGACATCGATATTGCAGTAGTGGTCGAACTCCAGCGTGACATAGCGCAGAAGGGTGGCCTGCCTCAGGTCCAACGTGTCGGTGACAAACATAATGTCTTCGTCAGTGGACTGCAACAGTCTGATGGATCGGCTTCCTTCCGAAAAAAGCGTCGTCGAGTACTCGAACCCCGTCTGCGGGGTCACGGTATAGTTCAGCGGTTCGTTTGCTTCAAAGCCTTGGTCGTACAGATTATTCACCTGAGCCCTCGCTCCGAAGCCCAAAACTGTAAAAATAGCACCTAGGATAAAAAACCTGGTTTTCATATTGTGTTTTATTATTTATTATCAATCAATAATTTACATATCCAATTGCGACAATATGCACCCTTTTCGGGCACACTTTTGCCGATACAAATATACACATCTTTCCGGACATATCAGCCATTATTATACTAAAAATTTATAAATATTATTCAATATATTGTGGTTCAAGCCCTTCCGAAACATCTCCCCACACCGGCCATTTTCACTCCCACATACATGACGCAACATTGGTAAAAACGTGACATTTTTTAACACTTTTTAGGCACATTTCCCCCATATTCTCTTCATACCTCCTACGTCTGTTATACGGTTGTTTAACGCTTGTTCACCGGTTGTTTAACTGTTAATAACCGTTAAACAACCGGTGAACAAGCGGCGATAAGACGGAGAGGATACGAAGAAGCCGCGGAGAGGGCTTGAAGCCTCTCCGCGGCGAGTATGCTTAAAGCAAGAAAGGTGTCGGGAACTACGCCCCGCGCTGTTCGAGGGCTTCGTACATGAAGACGCCGGCGGCAACGCTGACGTTTAGTGAAGCCACCTCGCCTACCATAGGAAGTTTGGCACACACGTCACTCATTTTCAGCAATTCGGGACTGACGCCGGTCTCTTCGTTGCCCATGATGAGGAGTGTCGGCTTGGTGAAGTCGACCGTGCGGTAGTGCACGGCCCCCTTCTCGGTGGCGGCGACCACCTGGAAGCCGTACTGCTTGGCTAAGTTGACAACTGTTTTCAGGTTCTGCTCGCGACAGACGGGCAGGCGCAGCAAAGCCCCGCTGGAGGTCTTGACGGCGTCTTCGTTCATGGCTGCCGAACCGTGGTCGGGCACTATCAGGGCACTGACACCAGTGCACTCGGCGGTACGCGCTATGGCGCCCATGTTTCGCACGTCGGTGATGTGGTCCAGCAGAACCACAAGGGCTTTCTCGCCAAGGGTTTCGGCAAGTTCCATGAAGCTGTGGTACTTCACCGCAGCGATGGTGGCCACGACGCCCTGGTGGTTGCCGGTGGTCAGTTTGTTGAGCTTTTCCACAGGCACGTACTGCACGGGGATGTCATGCTCCTTTAGCTTGGTGCGCAACTCGTTGAGCAGCGACGAGTTCAAGCCGTTTTGTATCAGCACGCGCTCTACCTGCTGACCGCTGGCGACGGCCTCTATTACCGGACGCAGACCGTAGACGACCTGCTGCCTATTCTGTGTTCTTTCCATCTTTTATGGTTATCTTGCGGTCGGCCATGACGGCCAGTTCCTCGTTGTGGGTTACTATGACGAAGGTCTGCCCCAGCTCCTTGCGGAGGTCAAAAAAAAGACTGTGGAGCTCGCGTGCGCGCTGCGAGTCGAGGTTACCCGAGGGCTCGTCGGCCAGCACCACCATAGGGTTGTTGACCAGTGCACGGGCCACGGCCACACGCTGGCATTCGCCACCGCTGAGGGCCGCGGGTTTGTGCGACGCGCGGTCGGCCAAGCCCAGACGCTCAAGCAGCTCCATCGCGCTTCGGCGAGCCTCTGCCTGACTTACGCCGCCTATCAGGGCCGGTATCATCACGTTCTCGACGGCGGTGAACTCGGGCAACAGGTGGTGCGCCTGGAAGACGAAGCCAATCTGCCGGTTGCGGAAGGCGGCGAGCTCTTTCTCCTTCAGCTTGGTGACGTCGGTGTCGCCATATAGTAACGTGCCGCTGTCGGGACGGTCGAGGGTGCCGAGTATCTGTAGCAGCGTGGTCTTACCTGCCCCGCTGGCACCAACGATGGAGACCACCTCGCCGGGGGCTATGGTGAGACTGACATCGCGCAGCACATGCAGCGAACCGTAGCTCTTGTTGATATTGGTAGCAGTTATCATATTTCAGTTCCGTTCAGGAAGATGCGCTCAACCTTGTTCTCACCGTAGGCGTAGGGCATGTACTCGTAGCTCGGGATGGACTTGGTGATGTAGAAGTTGGCCTTCTTGCCGACGGCGATGCTGCCCACCTGGTCGCTCACGCCCATAGCGTAGGCGGTGTTGAGGGTGGTGGCGTTGAAGGCCTCCTCGGGGGTGAGGCGGTAGCGTATGCATGCCATCGATAGGATGAGTTGCATGTTGCCCGAGGGCGAGGTGCCGGGGTTGTAGTCGGAAGCCATTGCCACCGGCAGGCCTGCCTCAATCATCTTGCGGGCCGGCGAGAGCGGCAGGTTGAGGAAGAAGGCGCAGCCCGGCAGTATGGTTGGCATCGTCTCGGTGCCTTTCAAACATTCTATCTCTGCTTCACCCATCTGCTCGAGATGGTCAACTGAAATAGCATTGTATTTCACGCCCACCTGCACACCGCCCGAGACGGCCATCTCGTTGGCATGTATCTTCGGCTTCATGCCGTACTTGATGCCGGCCTCGAGGATACGGGCGGTGTCCTCGACGGTGAAGAAGCCCTGGTCGCAGAACACGTCGATGAAGTCAGCCAAGCCCTCGGCGGCCACCTTCGGAATCATATCGTTTATTACCAAGTCAACATAGTCCTCCTGATGTCCGCGGTATTCCATGGGGATACCGTGGGCGCCGAGGAAGTTGGACTTGATGGTCATAGGCGAGGTCTCCTTGAGGCGGCGGATTACACGCAGCAGCTTCAGCTCGCTCTCGGTGCTAAGACCATAACCGCTCTTTATCTCGATAGCACCGGTGCCCATGCGCATAACATCGTCCAGACGCTGCTTGGCCATGTCGTAGAGCTCGTCCTCCGATGCTGCCGCCGTAGCCTTGGCGGAGTTGAGGATGCCGCCGCCGCGCTTTGCGATCTCCTCGTAGCTGAGGCCGCGTATCTTGTCGACAAACTCGTGCTCGCGCGAATTGGCATAGACGATGTGTGTGTGCGAGTCGCAGAACGAGGGAAAGACCAGCCTGCCGGTGGCATCCACCTCCCTGGGTGCGCAGGCGTCCTCGCCTGCCAATCCGCTCATCGGCCCGAAAGCCTTGATTCTGCCGTCCTCAACAAGGAGGTAAGCATCCTTGATGGTTTCCATCTGGGCCATCTCCTTACCTTGTTTAAGCAATTGTGGAGTGTACTCCACACCGACCAATTCTTTGATATTCTTAAAAAGTATCAGCATATTCTATTGCAACTATTTTACATATTCTATTGGAACTCTATTTCCTTCTATGTCAATGGCCACCACAAAAGCATCCTTGAAATGGGTGCTCTTCGCAATCTCTATACGACGCTGATTAGCCTCTTCCAAGGTGGAATAATTGCCGACGGTATATATGTATCCCTCCCCGACTGGGATCACCCGAAAGTCCTTAATACCCTGCAAATCAGGATCACCCTCTTTCATGACACGTGTAGCCACACAAAACTGCACAAGGTATCGTACCTTTTCAGCTTTTTGTTTGGCGGAAGACTGCCTTGATTTAGATTCCGCCTTAGATTGCTCCTGATTAGACCAGGCCTTGGGTTGCTCAGCCTGTGATTGAGACTCTATCTGCTTTCCAAGGAACACACCTCGGTCCTCATAGTTCATGTTACCCTGTAGCTTATTGTAATCGATATCATTCAATTGAGATTGAGCACTATTGTTCTGCGCTATATTTTCACCATGTTCTACGGTATTGACAGACTCTTCATACAATTCCACTTTACCTACCTCATTTCCCTCGCCTGTTTTTTCTTGTGGATTATTGTTTATATTCACTAAAATAGTTAAAATGATTACTCCAATGAGAACAACAAAAGAAACTCCCAAATAAACCCAGTTTTTTTTCAACTTTTTTCTATAATCCGGTTTATATTGACGAGGTACAAAAGAGGCAGAGTTTGCCGGTGTAGTGGTAATGTTAAGCCACTTGCGAAGGTCTCGCAGTAAGAGGTTCCATTGGTCAGGGTCGTACGGGTCAATATTATTCTGCGTGCCGTACACCATTTTAAAGATATTCTTCAAAGGAGTGTCGTCAAGGCATACCAAAACCACATGCTTACCTTCGTCGTGGGCATAGTTCAACTCACGCACAGTCCAATCCTTATCGTAATCAATATGGGTATGCGCCTTCGAGTGCATAAACAACACCACCTCGCAACAATCGATAGCCTTACAAATCTTGGAGGCAAACTGGGCTGAGCTATCTATTCCCTCCAAATCAACCCAACACTTCACACCCAACTCATCCTCAACGCGTTTCTTCAGAGCAAACACCTTCTCTTTGTCCACTCTTTTATAACTGATAAAAATTCGCTCGTTCATACCAACATGGTGTTATGTTTTAGAACAGTTCTTGCTGGTTGCCGTTGGTCTTCAGTTTGCCGAGGTGCTGGTAGGCGAGGGCGGTGGCTTCGCGGCCGCGGGGAGTGCGCATCAGGTAACCCTCCTGGATGAGGTAGGGCTCGTAGACCTCCTCGACGGTGCCGGCTTCCTCGCCGACGGCGGTGGCTATGGTGTTGAGGCCCACAGGGCCGCCCTTGAACTTGTCGATGATGGTGGTAAGGATGCGGATATCCATATCGTCGAGGCCGTTGCGGTCGACATTGAGGGCCTGCAAGGCATAGCGCGCGATGTCGAGTGTGATGGTGCCGTCGCCCTTGACTTGCGCGAAGTCACGCACTCGACGCAGCAGGCGGTTGGCGATACGGGGGGTGCCACGGCTGCGGCGCGCTATCTCGATGGCACTCTCGCTGGTTATCTTCACCTGCAGGAGGCCTGCGGAGCGGTTGACAATACGCGTAAGGGTATCGGTGTCATAGTATTCAAGGCGGCAGTTGATGCCGAAACGGGCACGAAGGGGAGCAGTGAGCATGCCGCTGCGTGTAGTGGCGCCTATGAGCGTGAACGGCTTGAGGTTGAGCTGCACAGAGCGTGCTGCGGGGCCGCTCTCAATGAGGATGTCGATACGGAAGTCCTCCATGGCGGAGTATAGATACTCCTCGACGATGGGCGATAGGCGGTGTATCTCGTCAATGAAAAGCACGTCGTTGGGCTCGAGCGAGGTAAGCAGGCCGGCGAGGTCGCCGGGTTTGTCGAGCACAGGGCCACTGGTGGACTTGATATTAACGCCAAGTTCGTTGGCAATGATGTTGGAGAGAGTGGTTTTGCCGAGACCCGGAGGGCCATAGAGAAGGACATGGTCGAGGGGTTCGCCGCGTTCCTTGGCGGCACGTACAAATATCTTGAGGTTCTCAACCACTTGGTGCTGACCGGCGAAGCTGTCGAAACCCGAAGGGCGCAGAGCGCGCTCTATCTCTTTCTCTTTCGCTGATATATTGCTGCTGTCGAGGTTATCATTCATAGTGCAAAAGTACGAAGAATGTGCGATATGGCCAAATTTATTTTATACGTACAGAAATTATTTCGTATCTTTGCCTTATCGGCGTAATCTGCCGATAGATATGTTATTATATAGTAATCAAATAATTGTAGCATAATATGTCACTACTGTCTATACGCAATTTGCACGCCTCGATAGGTGAACGAGAGATACTGAAAGGAATAAACTTGGAGGTGAACCGCGGCGAGGTGCACGCCATAATGGGGCCCAACGGCAACGGCAAGAGCACTCTGGCGGGTGTGGTGGCTGGCAACCCCAAATATACCGTCACCGCCGGTGAGGTAATATTCAAGGACAAGAACATACTGGAGCTACCGGTGGACCAACGTGCCTGCGAAGGTCTGTTCCTCGGCTTCCAGTACCCTGTGGAAATACCCGGCGTGAGCATCACCAACTTTATGCGCACGGCTGTCAACGAGCAGCGCAAATACCATGGCCTTGACCCGCTGAGCGGAAGTGAGTTCCTGAAACTGATGGAAGAGAAGAAGAAGGTGGTGGAGATGACCACCAACCTAGCCAACCGCTCGGTAAACGAAGGCTTCAGCGGTGGCGAGAAGAAGAAGAACGAGATATTCCAGATGGCCATGCTCAACCCCACGCTGAGCATACTGGACGAGACGGATAGCGGTCTGGACATTGACGCCCTGCGCATAGTAGCCGGCGGCGTCAACCAGCTGCGTTCGAAGGACAACGCCACCATCGTCATCACCCACTACCAGCGTCTACTGGACTTCATTGTCCCAGACTTTGTGCATGTGCTCTACGAGGGCCGCATAGTGAAGACAGGCCCCAAGGAGCTGGCGTTGGAATTGGAGGAGAAAGGCTACGACTGGATTAAAAAGGAGCTTGGAGAATGATTAGGAAAGACATACTGCCCGACGTATGGACCGACGGCTGGCGCTGTGAGGCTCCGGCAGAGCAGATTACGGTGCACCGCGGCGAGGCAATGCAGTTGGTGCTCTGTCACCATGACGATGCACCGATGTTTATGCTGCGCGAAGGAGATGGCTACCTGACGATGGATGACATCGAGAATGCCGACATCACTATGGAGGATGGTTCAAGCCTCAAGCTCTACCGCCTGCAGGGTATGCACACCCCGGCACGCCAGCTGACGCAACTGCGCATCACCATGCAGCGTGACGCACAGCTTGAGATGTGCACTATAACCCTCGGTGGCGGACACGTGAGGAACAACGTAATAGTACGCATGCAGGGTGAGGGATGCGGCTGCAAGGCCGATGGCCTATACCTGATAGACCGTGAGCAGGAGTGCGACAACTACATCTTCGTTGAGCACGCCAAACCACACTGCACAAGCAGCGAACTGTACAAAGGCATCATGGACGATGCGGCGCGTGCACGCTTCAACGGACACGTGCTGGTGCAGGACGGTGCCGTGAAGACCGAGGCCTATATGACCAACCGCAACATACTGCTCACCGACAAGGCTCACATTGACACCCGCCCCTTCCTGGAGATATACAACGACGACGTCAAGTGCTCGCACGGCTCAACCATCGGCCAGCTCGACGAACAGGCAAAGTTCTACTTGCAGACACGCGGCATCAGCGAACGCACGGCCATAACAATGCTCAGCTATGCTTTCTGTGACGAAGTGATACGCGGCATCGCCATTCCCACGTTGCGCGACGCTGTGGGCGACATGGTGAAGAAACGCCTCCACGGAGAGCTGTCACCCTCATGCGACGAGTGCGCCATACGCTGCACCACCCCGTGCAACGGTGAGGTTGCCAACTTCAAGATAGACCCGAGCAAACTTTAATAAAAGGTGAAAAATGAATGGTTAAAGGAGAACGGAGGCTGGCGCGTCATTGCTGTCGCGCTCCTTTTCACCTTTAACTTCTCTACCCCAGTCCTACATGCCCAATGCGGCGTCAAGGTAAAGAGTGGTGACCGTAGCCGCTACGAGGAGGCGCTGGCGCATTACAACAGCCGTAACTTCAAGACGGCGGCAGTGGAGTTGCGCAAGATAGCATCGCGCAACCCTAAGGCCGCAGATCCTCAGTTCTGGCTCGGCATGACGGCGGTGCACGACGGATTCAACGCGACAGGTATACGGCGTTACTTCACAAAATGCATTGAACTATGCCCCAACTATCCCAACGCCCTCGCCCACTTCTATATGGGCATGATACACTACACCGACAAACGTTACGATGACGCTGTGGCCGAACTCAACGAGTATTTTGCGCTGGCCAACGGCAATGACGACAAAGCAGTGAGCGCAGTATACGAAGAGGCCTCAAACTATCTCTATTGGTCACAGTTTCTATCCGAGGCGATGCTCAATATGGCACCCTTCGACCCTCAACGGGTGACCGGCGTAAGCTCCAAGCACAACGAAGCTCTCCCCTATCTCAGCCCCGACGGCCGTACGTTCTACTATCTGCGTGAGTTGCCCGTAGAGGAGGGACATACCTTCTACCACCGCGAATTGGAGCACAAGCAATGGCGACTGTGCTATAGCGTGTGGCAGGACAGCACGTTCAGCCGCGGTGTGGAGATGCCACCACCCTTCAACAGCGGCGACCCAGAGGGAAGTGTTAGCATCACGGCCGATGGCAACGAACTATACTACTCCATAATACGCAAAGAGCACGGCTACGCCAACAGTGACATATACTGCGTGCGGCGAGTAGACGGACGTTGGCAACAACCCGAGGCCCTTGGACCGCAAGTGAATGGCGAACGCTCGTGGGAGTCACAGCCTTCTGTCAGCCCCGATGGTAGCACACTACTCTTCGCATCGAACCGCAAGGGAGGACATGGCGGCATAGACATATGGCGCTGCCACCGACTGCCAAACGGCGACTGGAGTCGCGCCGAAAACCTTGGCGATAATATCAATACCCCAGGCAACGACAAGATGCCGTTCCTCGCTGCTGACAGTCACACTCTCTACTTTCTTAGCGACGGCTGGCAAAGCTTTGGCGGCTATGACATTTTCTTCTGTAATCTCAACGACACATATGGCAATCGTCCCACAAACCTTGGGCTACCTATCAACACCGAAGACGACGAGGTAAGTTTTGGCATTACACCCGACAGCAAACATGCATACTTCGCCGGGCACATCAATAACTCACGTAGCACGGACATACTGATGTTCGACCTATATCCCGCCGCACGCCCTGATGCTATGCGCCTGCACCGTATAACCGTAAAGCACGGCGACCAGAGCCGCGACACAGTGATGATGCTCTACGAGCAATACACCAATGTTATTAGCATTAGTGACGATGGCACACTGCCTTGCATCGTGTGCGGCAAGGCTCGCCAGATACCGGCCAGTGTTACATTGCAAGACAGTGTGGTGTCTCTCGCCGTGACATTCATCACAGGCAGCCGCCTGACCACCGAGGGTGAGATGGTATCTGACGCTCTGGCGGAATGGCTATTGGAACACCCACGCGTGAACATAGCCGTGAGATGTCCCAAATACACCGATGCCAAAGCCGTGCATGACCGCCTTAACAGCAAAGGACTGCGCGCCGGACGTGTGACCATAGACAGCGGTACAGCCTTTGATAAACCACAAATAGCACTGCAATGAAGCCCATCATACGCATATTAAGTTACCTGAAGCATTTTCCATGGCATATAGGGTTAAACGTGTTCTTCAACCTGTTGCACATAGTGTTCAACCTTGGCTCTTATGTGATGATTGTGCCTTTCGTGGAGCTTCTCTTCGGTCTCGGAGACGTACCCCTGGAAGAGCCAGCTTTCAGCCTCGACCAAGAGGGTTTGACAGGCTGGGCATTCTGGCATCTGCACCAGTACCGTGACGCGTGGGGTCTTTGGAAATGCCTAACAGTTATAGCCGGAGGGTATCTTATTTTCTCGTTTCTCAGCAACCTCTTCCGTTATCTGGCACTGTTTTTCCTCGATGCCGTGCGCAACGGTCTTATCGAGTATCTGCGTAACGACCTCTACCACCATATCACCATACTGCCCGTAGGATATTTCAATCGCAAACGCCGTGGCGACCTCATCAGCCGTATGTCCAATGACTTGGCTGACATTGAGTGGAGCATCGTAAGTACACTACAGATGCTGGTCATCAGTCCAATCAACGTCATTGTGTTCAGTGCCACACTAATCTTTATTTCATGGAGGCTCTTTGTGCTATTTTTAATAGTGTTGCCTGGAGGTGTCTGGCTCATCTCCAAGATTGGCAAAAGCCTAAAGCGAAACTCACAGATAGGTCAGACTCGCCTTGGACAGGTGTTCGCCATACTGGAAGAGTCGCTGGCTGGGCTTCGCGCTATCAAGGCTTTCGGCCACGAGGACGGCATGACGAAGCGCTTTAAGGCAACCAACGAAGACTATGCACGTACCATGGTAAAGGTGGCACGCCGTCGCGAAATATCTTCGCCTCTATCTGAAATTCTCGGCACACTGGCGTTGGTAATCATTTTAATCGTCGGAGGATCGTGGGTTATTGGCGGACACATTGTCCCATCGGTCTTCATCTTCTTCGTCATCATTTTCGCTCGTCTCATACCACCGATACAGTCGGTAGTTAAGGCTTACAACAGCCTGCAGAAAGGCTCTGCCTCGGCGGTACGCTTCCTCGAGGTGCTTGACGCTGACGAAATGATTCTCGAGAAGCCCAACGCATTGGTGTTGCCACCATTCAACAACGCCATCGAGTTGTGCAATACTGGCTTCCATTTTGCTGACGGCATACCCATTCTGCAAGACATTAACCTCCGCATAGAAAAAGGACAAACTGTAGCCATCGTTGGACCATCTGGAGCAGGAAAAAGCACCTTGGTAGACCTACTGCCGCGCTTCCAAGACATCACATCCGGTGACATTATCGTAGACGGCCATAGCATACAAGACCTCAATATCGACAGCCTGCGCCGCCAGTTCGCTATAGTGAGCCAGAACTGTATACTCTTTAACGACACCGTGGCCAACAACATAGCCTTCGGATCGGCACTGTATGACACCGAAGCCATCAAAGCTGCTGCCAGCGTAGCCAATGCAGCCGAGTTCATTGAAACCCTGCCACAAGGCTACGAAACTGCCATAGGTGATCGCGGTATTACACTCTCCGGTGGCCAACGCCAACGTCTCTCCATAGCTCGCGCCGTGCTGCGCGATGCACCAATCCTAATTCTCGACGAGGCTACTTCTGCCCTCGATTCCGAGAGCGAGCAGGCAGTGCAACGCGGCCTTGACGCCCTGATGCAAGGTCGAACCTGTATAGTCATCGCACACAGACTTTCTACAATACGCCACGCCGACCTCATCGTTGTACTCGAGAAAGGCCATATCGTGGAGAGCGGCACACACGACCAGTTACTGGTCAACAATGGTCTATACAAAAAACTGGTTGACATGCAATCTTTTGCATAATTTTTTTGGCCATATCAAATATTATATGTACTTTTGCACCCGCTTTGGGAGTATAGCTCAGCTGGTTCAGAGCGCCTGCCTTACAAGCAGGAGGTCACTGGTTCGAACCCTGTTACTCCCACCGCAAAGCCCTCACCGCGAGGGCTTTTTTGCATTATTTAAGAATATAATTCATTGCCATATGTTGGAAATGTTGTACTTTTGCATTTGATAATTAACAAAGAATACAACGTATAACATTAAAAAACAGTAAAATGAAGAAAGTTTTATCTTTTGTTGGCTGCGCTCTCTTCGTCGCCGCCATGGCAATCTCCTGCAAGAACAACCAGGAAGCCGCTACCGACACCCTCGCAGAGGACACCACCGTTATGAACGCCGTTGAGGAGGTCGCCACCGCCGATCAGATGAGCGAGGCTGACCACCAGGCCATGCTGGACGCCGCCGCTGAGGCCGGCCGTGCCAAATGCAACTGCTACAAGACCGACGCCGCCAGCGTTGAGAGCTGCATCAAGAGCATCCTGAGCGAGACCTACGCTGCCTACGAGGGCAACGAGGAGTTCCAGGCCGCTATGGAAGAGGAGTACAACAACTGCATCAAGGAGAAGGCTACCGCCGCCGCCAAAGAGGCCGGTGACAAAGCCGTCAAGGAAGGTGCCAAAGCCATCGCCAACCAGCTCAAAAAGTAAGTAAACGACTACAACAAAAGGCAGGCTCCGTATAGGACCTGCCTTTTTTTATAACCATACATGAAAAAGATTTTATTATCCTTTTGTTTTGCAGCCATCATGCTGGTGGCATGTCACAGCGATAAACTTCCTAATGGCATTCTCGACCAGCAACAGATGACATCATTCCTACGTGAAGCATATCTCCTCGAGGGCTACTGCGCCATAGAGACCCGCTATAACTTTGACTCCCTCACACCGAATATGATTTATGCCTACGACGACATACTCGCTGCAAAAGACATAACACGTGAACAAGTCGAGGCGAGTCTTGCCTACTATGCAAGACATCCCGAAGAGTACAAAGCCATCCACGAAGCCGTGGCGGCAGAACTCGAGGCACAAGAATAATTAGTTCCTATCGATTTTCAGGGCGCCGAAAGAAATTGCAATTTCCTTCACATCGGCATCTTCAACATTGATTGGCGTACCTGCCTGCTGCTGGGTAAGCCATGTCAGATAATCAAACATCCTGGCCGTACAACGACCCGTAAGCAGCATCTGCCCATCAACATAGTCTATCTTCAGCACGGATGTCGTCAACTCCCACGGCCACCAGTCTCCAAGCTGCAATCCATCCGTCATCTGCAAAGCATGTGCCGCACTGTCGCTTGAAAAGTAGTACAAACTGCCACATTTCACATCGCCGGCGAGCGATGGCACCGGCATTGTGTACTGCACAGGTGTCGTTGTGGGAGAAGGCACCGTGGTGACTCTCGTAGGATTCATTCGCCCTGTATGGTTACCCTCTTCCTTCAATATCTTTAGGCTGAACATGGGGTAAGCCTTGCCGGGATAAAAGGCATCAACAAAAATCCAGTCAAGATGAGTGCCAAGCGAATCCGTTTCAACATGTGTCCTGTACGTCAATGTTGACCACTGTTCGTTACCGAACTTCACAAGTATGCTGTCGACTATTTCTATACCCGTTGAGTCCTCATTATACTCATCATATGTGGTATCCGGAGGTGGCGGCGGCAGTTCCGGCACCGGCGGCATCTCCTTGCGGCAAGCCGAGAACACCATGCTTGCAATGCAAACCACGACGAACAATAACCCAAATATCTTGGCGTACTTAATCATAATGCACATTATCTTTGAACTTTTAACGACGCCTTGTCAAATTTATTGTGTAACGGCATTATTTTTTACCATCGGCGCATGTGCCAGCCACATACCATCACGCTTGCGCATCTCCAACGTGTCGGTAAAATCCTTTACAGGAGTCGTTTTCCGGTAATGCACCGTTGCTGTGGTGTCCGAGGTGCTTTTTATAGAAATGATATCTATTACTACAGGCTTGTCACTCTCTAAATATGAAGAGTCTACATACTGTAGCAGAAGGCGTGCCATATCAAGAGTTGTCTCTTTGGTTTCTTCTGTGCAATAACGTTCCGCACCTTCAACATCATACAACGAAACCGCCATAAGATAATCATTGGCAGCTGCCTTCACATTCCTCATCTCATTGTTGCAGGCAAAACACAGTACAGACAACAACATTATAATCAGAGCTCTTTTCATATGAGTACAATAAAGGAGGCGTTCCCTTAAGAAACGCCTCCTTTTTCATTCCATAACAAATTACTGTTTCTTAGTACCTCTTTTGGTAGTGACAGTCTTGGTGCCATCGTCATTCTTGGTGACAGTGGGCTCGACCGGCTTCTCTTCCTCAACCTTTTTGCTACCTCTGGTGGTAGTAACGGTCTTGGTGCCATCCTCATTGTTGACAACCTTGGGCTCATCCTTCTTTACAGCGGGCTTGGCAGCGGGCTTTGCAGCAGGAGTCTCCTCAGCGACAGCGACGGTGATGCTATCAGCAACCTCTTCGTCAACCATCTCTTCGATAACGGTGGTGTCTTCTAACAAGGTGTCTTCAACCTCGGCGGCTTTGTTATTGTTGCAAGCAACGGTCAAGGCCATGGCAGCAACAGCAAGAGCTAAAACTTTAACCTTCATTGTTTTCTATTGTTTAATAGTTAAACTACAAAATTACTTAGCAACGTTGTCCCACTTAGCATTGGTAAGGGTAGCGACGAGAGGATACTCGGTCTCGCCCTCCACAAAAGTGGCATTGATAGTGGCGGACATGGTTTTGCCAGCGATATCAATAGCGGTGATGTTGATAGAACCATCAGCTTTGGGGTGGCGATACTCAACATCGTTCTCATCCCAGTAGTACACATAGGCATCAGCCTCGCCAAGACCGTGGAGACCCTGGGTACGCTCGCACCTGAACTGCAAGTAAGACGGCTCCTCAACAGTCTTATAGACATCATAGTAATTGGAAACAGTGTTGTAGTCCATGGCAACATTGCTGGTCCAAGCAGTACCGTTGAAGTTCACGGAAACGGCGGGAACATTGACGGGTGTGGTGTTAGTGTTGGTCTCCTCTTTGTCTTTTTTGCAAGCGGTGAACAGCATGGCACCGGCGAGCAGGGCAACGCCCATCATTTTGAACATGTTTTTCATTGTCTTTTAACGTTTTATAGGTTAATACTTATTTTCTATTACTTTGCAAATGTACACCTTTTTTCTAAAATACAAGAAAAATCCTCTCTTTTTAATATTTTTTATATTTTTCACTTTGCGGCTTTAACATCAAGAGCATCACGCAGTCCGTTAGCCAGTAGCATAAAGGCAAGCACGATAATCATTATGGCGGCGCCAGGCAGCAGAGGCAAATATGCACTGTCGAGCAATAGGTAGCCATAGTAGTCTTTCACCATCATACCCCACGACGGTGTGGGAGGCTGCACGCCGATACCAAGGAAACTCAAGCCTGCCTCCAGCAGTATAGCGCTGGCGAAGTTGCTCGCCGCCACCACCACCACAGCACCAACGATATTGGGCAGTATATGGCGGAATATCGTACGGAAGGTGCTGTAGCCCAGCGCGCGTGTGGCCTCGACATATTCTTTCTCTTTGATGCTCAACACCTCGCCACGCACCACGCGGGCGATGTCAACCCACATCGTCAAGCCCACGGCAACGAATATCTGCCAGAAGCCCTTGCCCAGGGCAAAGGTAATGGCTATCACCAACAGCACCGTGGGTATGGACCACACAACGTTGATGACCCACATTATCAAATTGTCCACCCAACCGCCGTGGTAAGCCGCCAACGCACCGAGGGTAATTCCCACAAGCAGTGCAATAAGTATGGCTATAAAGCCTACCGACAGACTCACCCGCGAGCCTATCATTATCATACTCAACACGTCACGCCCATAAGGGTCGGTACCCAGCACAAAGGTACGCTCCTTCACAGTGGTGCCCTCGGCAGCCACCGTAATGGGTACTCCCGCCACAGGCTGGGCATAGATGCTGTCACCCTGCTGACTGTAAGAGTCAATAGGGATGGCGGTATACGGCAGCGGCGTGCCCTTGATCATTTTTCGCCTGAGCGGCACCGTATCGCCCACACATAGAAACGTGGCCTTGCTTCCGGGCTTCAGCGTCGCCAGTTCCAGATACTGCTGGTTGCTGAACGGCGTCGGGTCAGGCGTGATGAGGTAGCCTAAAATAGCCACCACGGCAAAGAAGCCTATCACCACCATGCTCGCCACCGACAAAGGATTGTGGCACAGACGCCGCCACACCATCCGGTCCAGCGACCCCGACTTCACGTCCTTCTTCTTTCCTATGAGCGATAAAAACGTCATACTACATAAAGCCCAGCTCGACCTTAATGTCGTCGGGTATCATATCCATCGTCCATGGCGGGTCGAAGGTCAACTCCACGTCGACACTTTTCACGCCGCTTATGTAGCCCACCATCTGCTTCACCTCCTGGTACATATACTCCGCCTCGGGGCAGTCGGGCGCCGTCATGGTCATCAATATCTTCACGTTCAACTCCTCGTCAACATCCACTTTGTATATCAGCCCCAAGTCGTAGATATTCACCGGTATCTCGGGGTCGTAGATATTCTTCAGGCAGTTGATGACTGCGCTCTTGATTGTCTCTTGATTGGGTTCCATATTACTTCTTCATAGAGAATGCCAATGCGTACATCTTCATCTGCTTCACCATGCTGGTGAGGCCGTTGGAGCGCGTAGGCGACAGGTGCTCCTTGAGGCCTATGGCGTCGATAAACGCCAAGTCGGCATCCAGTATCTCCTGCGGCGTGTGACCGTCGAGGGCACGTATCAGGAGCGTGATAATGCCGCGCGTTATGACGGCGTCGCTGTCGGCGCGGAAACGCAGCACACCGTCCACAAACTCGCAGCTGAGCCACACGCGGCTCTGGCAGCCCTTGATGAGGTTCTGCTCCGTCTTGTCCTTCTCATCTATGGCGGGACACTCCTTGCCGAGCTCTATCAGGTAGGCGTACTTGTCGAGCCACTCTTCGAAGTTGGCAAACTCGTCTATAATCTGCTGTTCTGTCTCTTGTATAGTCATTATTTCGGTGCTTTGTATATCAGTATTCCGGCGGCGATGCCAAACAACAGTTGCGGCAGCAGCACAGCCATGAAGGGCGACAGGTCGCCGTTGGTGGCGAACACCGTGGTTATCTTCATGAACACTATGAATGCGAAAGCTATGGCTATGCCCAAAGCCAGGTGCAGCCCGATGCCGCCACGGCTCTTGCGCGCCGCTATAGCCACGCCTATGAAAGTCATCACGATGATGGCTATGGGGTTCAGCAACCTCTGCCACAGCTCTATCTGGGCCTCCTTCACTATACCAGTGCCACGGAAACGCTCTCTCTTGATATGTTTTATCAGCGCCGGTGTGTTCATGGTGGTGATATCCTTCGACAGCAGGTCAAAGTCCACAGGCTCGAGCCCCAAGTCTTTATGCGCACCGGTTTCGTAAGTATAGTACTCATTGCCGCCGGGCTCAATAGTACGCACCACGTAGTCGTTGCATACCCAGTCATGCTCCACGGTGTCGTAGCTGATGAAGTTCGCCGTCTCGCGACTCATCAGATGCCCGTCGTCATCGAACCTATCGCGCTGGAACAGCAGCACGTCGCACTTTATGGCGTCATAGGTGCCTGCATACACCTGCACACCATGCTCCGACTGGAAGTGTATGTTGTTGTAGTAGCTGGTGGTGCGCGACTTGATATAGTGATCCTCGAACTCCATCAGATTGCGGTTGGAGATAGGCAGCACGAAGTTGCCGAGTATCAGCACCACCAGTGCCACTATGGTCGAGCCGTAGAGATAGGGCCTCAGCATGCGGCGGTAGCTTATGCCCGACCCCAGTATGGCTATCACTTCGGTGTTACCCGCCATCTTCGACGTGAAGAAAAGCACCGAGATGAAGATAAACAGCGGGCTGTAGAGGTTCACAAAGCCCGGTATAAAGTTGCCGTAGTAGTCGAAGACCACCTGCCAGAAGGTGGCGTGGTGGCTGATAAGGCTGTCCAGCTTCTCGCTGACGTCGAAAGTGATGATGATAACAATAATCAAAGCCAAGGCCAACAAGAAGGTCTTGATGTACTTGGCTAAGATATATTTGTCTAACTTCTGCAAGGTAGTATTACAACAGCAGCTTCTGGAAGCTGGTGAGGCTTTCAAGCACGTTGGTCTTCACATGTATGAACTCGTCTATGCCATAGCCTTTGTAGGTCTCCACCATCTCCTTGGGGAAGCCGGCGAGCACAAGGCTCTTCACCTTACCCTTGAGGGCCTTGCAGACGGGCTCGGTGAGCTCGGCGTACTCGTCGTCGCTCGAGCAGAGCACCACCACGTCGGCACCGCTCTCCAGGGCTGCCTTGGCGCCCTCGTCGGGAGTGGCGAAGCCGGGGTTGTCTATAATCTCATAGCCGGCCACACCGAAGAAGTTGGTGGCAAAACCGGCACGTGCCTTGCGCATGGTGAGATTGCCATAGGTGAGCAGGAAGACCTTGGGACGGCGTGCCGAACGCTCGGTCTGCATACGCAGCTCCTCGAAGGCCTCGGCGCCACGGTAGGGCTTCAGCACACGCACCTCGTCGCCTTTCTCGCAGCAGCAGCAACAGTGCTTCTCGCCTGCGGCCACCTTGTCGCCCATCTTCTCAAGCAGGTTGGGGTACTGGTTGGTACCGAGTATGGTGGTCTTGCGGGTGGCAATGTCGAGGTCGCGCTGGTGCGCGGTGGCCTCCACCTCGTCCTGCACCAGTCCGGCGCGCAGTGCCTTGCACATACCGCCGGCCTGTTCGACCTTCAGGAAGTGCTCCCAGGCACCCTTGGCTATCTCGTCGGTGAGGTTTTCAATATAGTAGCTGCCTGCGGCGGGGTCCACTATCTTGTCCAGGTAGGACTCTTCCTTGAGCAGCAGCTGCTGGTTGCGGGCTATGCGGTAGCCGAAGTCGTCGGCCTCCTTGTAGGCGTTGTCGAACGGCAGCACCGAGATGCTGTCGGCACCTGCCACAGCGCTCGACATGGCCTCCGTGGTGGAGCGCAGCATGTTCACGTAGGGGTCGTAGACCGACTGGTTCCAGCGGCTGGTGGTGGCGTTGATGAAGAGCTTGTAGGCGCAGTCGCACTCGGGCTTGTACTGCTCCACAATCTTGCTCCACAGCAGACGGGCGGCACGTATCTTGGCAATCTCCATGAAGTAGGTGCTGCCCACGCCCACGTTGAGCTGTATGCGGCTGGCCACGCGGTGGGCCTTGCAGCCCATGTCCGTCAGGCGGCTCACCAGCTCGTTGGCGGCGGCGAGGCTGAAGCCAAGCTCCTGCACTATGTTGCTGCCGCTGTTGTGCAGCATCTGTCCGTTGACGGTGAGCACGCGGAACTTCGGCAGCTCGTCGTGTGCATACTCCACCAGTTCCTTGGCCATCTGGAGGTCGCCCTCCTCGCCACGGTGGAACTTACCGTGGTTCAGGGCATAGCGGAACATGTCGAAATCCACCGAGCCGCAGAGTTCCTCGGCCTTGTAGCCGTTCTTCTTGGCATACTCGGCGTAGAGTTTCAGTAGCTGCAGGTAGTCGTCGGAGCACATGAAGTTGATGCTCACAGCGTTGATATAGATACCCTTGAGGAGCTTCTCCAGGTCTGCCACGCTGCCGACCTGCTTGGCGCAGAGACCCAGCGAGGTGGCGCCGCGCTGCACGGCGTCCAGCGCTATGCGGTTGGCTTCGGCGAGGTCCTTGACGTGAATGTCCTGGCGCACCTCCCACACGTTGTCGGCCACATGTTTACCACGGGTGTAGGGCTTCTCGCCGGGGTTGGCGTCCAGATACTCAAGTCCTTCGAGGTTCTCGGCACGGTAGTAGGGGCGCACCTTGAAACCCTCGATGGTCTTCCACACGAGCTTCTTCTCGTAGTCGGCACCTTTGAGGTCCTTATTGATTACCTCCTCCCATTTCTCAGTCGAGACGGGCGGGAATTCGCTGAACAACTTATTGTCTTCCATAGTATTGTATCGTTTTCGTATCGTTTCTATTAAAGTGCAAATATACGAAAAAATATATATACCGTAAAAAATATATACCATAATTGAAAGAAAAATGCCCCCTACAGCCTACTTCTACACCTCCTCTCCGTCTCTTCTCCGACTGTTCTACGGTTGTTCTACGGTTGTTCTTCGATTTAATACCGTTAAACAACAGTAGAACAAGCGGTGTACTGTCGTGGCGGATACGGACCAACGGCGATGAGACGCCGAGGCCGATTTCATTTTTCAACTATCAATTTTCATTTTTTTGCGTATCTTTGCACCGCGAAACAGCAGGCAGAAATGGCACAGAACCCGTTCCTCATATACAAAGCGTCGGCCGGTGCCGGCAAGACCTACACTCTTGTCAAAGAGTACCTTAGGATGGCCTTTTCGCTGGGCGAGGGCCGCCTGGGGGAGGGCGTGCGCTCCATCCTCGCCATCACCTTCACCAACAAGGCGGCGGCGGAGATGAAGGACCGCATCCTCAGTGAGCTGGAGGCCATGGCCGCCATACCCGCCGACCCCGAAGGCAAGGGCATGGGCAGCGACCTGCTGCGCGAGTCGGATGGCAAGCTCACGCCCGAAAGCCTGCAGCGCATGGCCGGCAAGCTCTACAGCACCATTCTGCACCGCTACAGCGACCTCTCCGTCAGCACCATAGACAGCTTCACGCACCGTATCGTGCGCACCTTCGCCCACGACTTCGGCCAGCCGATGAACTTCGACGTGACGCTCGACAGCCAAGAACTCGTCAAGCAGGCCGTGGCACAGCTTATGTCGCTGGCAGGCACCGAGGGACAGGATGAGCTCACCGAGGTGCTCAAAGCCTTTGCCGACAGCGAGATGGAGGAGGACAACGACTACAACATAGAACGCCTTGTGGCCAAACTGGCAGCGCAGCTGTTCAACGAAGACATAGGCGACCACCTGAAGCAGCTCGACGGACTATCCCTCAGCGACTTCCGCGAAATCCACGACGGCTACACCGCCACGCTGCGCGCCACCGAGGAGGAGCTGCGCCAGTGCGGCAAGGCGGTGCTCGACGAGCTGGAGGCCGTGGGCCTCGAAGAGGGACAATGCTACCAGGGCAAGCGCGGATTCCACGGCTACTTCACCAAGCTCGCCGCCGGAGTCTACGACGAGCCGGGCAAATACACGGTGACCACCTTCGCCGAGGACAAGTTCTGCAGCAGCAAATGCGACGAATACCTGGCCGAGGACACCGCCGCCGCGGCCCCTGTGCTGCACCGCCACTATGACCGCGTGCTCGAGCTGCTGGCGCGCCGCAACAGCTGCCTTGCCCTGCGCCGCAAGCTCTATGCCGTGGCCCTCCTCGGCGAGCTCGACCGCCAGATGCGGCTCTACGCACGCGACAACGACATGGTGCACCTGAGCGACTTCAACCGCATGATAAACCGCATGGTGGAAGACGAAGACAATCCGGCACCCTTCATATTCGAGCGCCTCGGCAACCGCTACCGCCATTTCCTGATAGACGAGTTCCAGGACACGTCCATCATGCAGTGGCACAACATGGTGCCGCTGGTGGAGAACGGCATCAGCCAAGGCGAGGCTTCGCTGGTGGTGGGCGACGGCAAGCAAAGCATCTACCGCTTTCGCCAGGGCGATGTGGCACAGTTCGTGCGCCTGCCACGGGTGGAGGGCATGCGCCACCACGGGCAGACGCTCTCCATGCGCGGCAACTACGAGGTGCGCAACATCGCCAGCAACCACCGCAGCGCCAAGGCGGTGGTGGACTTCAACAACGAGCTCTTCGCCTGGCTGGCACGCCATGTCTACACAGACAACCCGCTGGCACAGGAGATATACATAGGCCACGGCGCCGACGGCAGCCTCCTGCCCGAAGGCAGCGAGGAGCTGCGGCAGCAGGTGGTCAAAGGTCAGGAGGGCTATGTGGAGCTCTCATTCGTGGACAAAAGCGCCATCGAGGCCGGCGGCTTCAAGAACGCCCGCGAGGCCATACACCAGCGCATCGGCGACACCATAGCCAAGCTACACGACGAGCGCGGCTACGCCTACGGCGACATAGCGGTGCTCACCCGCACCAACGTGGAGCTGGCGGCGGTGAGCGGCTGGCTCGCCGAACACAGGCCTGAGGTGCGGCAGACCTCCACGGAGTCGTTTTACCTCAGCAAGAGCCACGCCGTGATGGCCATTGTGGCGGCACTGCGTCTGGTGGTGAACCGCGACGACCGCGTGGCACAGACCGACCTGCGCATGCGCCTCGAAGCACTGGGAGTGGAGGGCAGCCTCGACCTCGACTACCTGTCGGCCATGAGCCTCTACGACTGCTGCGAGGAGGTGGTGCGCGAGCTGCGTCTCGACGGCATCGACAGCCTCTATGTGGCGTCGCTCCTCAACTGTGCTGCTGCCTTCGCGGCACGCCACCGTCAAGAGCCCGCCGACTTTCTCGAGTGGTTCGACAGCCAGAAGAACCTGTCGGCAGCGGCCTCGGACGACATCGATGCCGTGCAGCTGCTCACCATACACAAGTCCAAGGGCTTGGGCAAGCCCGTTGTCATCTGCCCCCTCTTCTTCCGCAGCGAGCACGCCGCCGAGCTGTGGGTGGAGCCCGACGCGAGACTTGGCGGCGACGGCCGTCAGCTGCCCACGACAATAGTGACACTCGGCGCCGACGAGCGCACCCTCTTCGAGGAACAGCGCCGTGAGGAACAGCGCATGGCCGAGGTCGACGAGCTCAACATCATGTACGTGGCCTTCACGCGCGCCAAGGAACAACTGTATATCTTCTGCCCCGACCCCGCCGACATCAAGAATCCGCCTGAGCACGACCGACGCTACCCCACCCTGCTGGCTTCTTTCGCACCGCAGGGTTGCCAGCGCGGCGACAAGGATTGCCGCCACACGGGCAGCACAGAAATCAAAGGTAAGCAGGTGGTAGGCCTGGCACGGCTCTCCTTCGCCGACTGGAGCAATCATGTCAGCATCGCATCGCCGTCGGAACAAGCCCTCACTCCGCTGCTTGAGGACCGCCGACGCTTCGGCATCTACGCCCACGACCTGCTGGCCACCGTGCAGCATGCCGGCGACGTGGAAGAGGCTATACGGCGCTTCTCCGAAAACCGCCAACTGAGCGACAATGAGACTGCAGAGCTGGGAGCACTGGCACGCAAGGTGGTCGGCGACCCGCTGACGTCACGCTTCTTCAGCCCCGAATATACAGCCAAAAACGAGTGCGACCTTGTAGCCGACGGACACCGTGGGCGCCCCGACCGCGTGGTGCTAACCCCCACTGAGACCTGGGTGGTGGACTTCAAGACCGGCACCCCGCTGAACGAGCACCGCAGCCAGGTGCAAACCTACTGCAAAGCACTGGGCGACATGGGATACCCGGGAGTCAAAGGTTATCTGCTGTATGTGTCGCCTGAGATAAATGTGGTCGACTGTTAGGTAAGGGATTTCTCGTCCAATTGTGAAAAAATTAACATTTTTTTGTTGGTAATTCAGATTTTTTTCGTAATTTAGCGGCCAGAAAAGAAGCCTCACAAAAGGGCCGAAATGCGAATAAATAACTAAAAAATAATAATATGGAAGCCAAGAAAAACCCAAAGGCTGACCTTGAAAATCGTCGCGGACTCTATCTTGAGATAGGTCTTGTGGTCATTATGGCCATCGCCCTTGTTGCTTTTGAATGGAAGAGCTACGACGAAGAGCAGATCGAGGTGGTGCAGCGTACCGCCATGGACGAGGTGGAGGATGTCATCATCCAGACACAGCAGGAAGAACTGCCGCCACCCCCACCCCCCGAGCAGCCCGAAGTGGTCACCGAACTGAACGTTATCGAGGATGACGCAGAGTCACAGAACGAGGTGGACATGAGTTCATTCGCCCGTCAGGAAGAGGCCACGAACATCGAGATTACCCCCGTCAAGATTGAGGAGGAAGAGGAAGAAGACGAGCAGGAGATTTTCCAGGTCGTCGAGAACGACCCCGAGTTCCCCGGCGGCGTCGATGCCATGTACAAATATCTGGCCCAGAACATCAAGTACCCCCAGCTGGCACGTGAGAACAACATTACGGGCCGCGTGTACGTAACCTTTGTCGTCGAAAAGGACGGCTCGGTTACCAACGTGCGCGTACTGCGTGACATCGGAGGTGGTTGCGGCCAGGAAGCTGTGCGTATCGTGAAGGCCATGCCTAAGTGGACGCCCGGCAAGCAGCGCGGCAAGGCTGTGCGTGTGCAGTACAACCTCCCCGTCAACTTCTCGCTGCGTTGATTAGCGTAAACAACCTGTCGGTGCAATTCACAGGCACCGACCTCTTCAGCGGCGTAACCTTTAACATAGGCGACCGCGACAGAATAGGACTTGTCGGCATGAACGGTGCCGGCAAGTCCACTTTATTAAAGATACTATGTGGATGGCAGGAGCCGGAAAGCGGCACCATCGTGGTGGCTTCGGGCCAGACAGTGGGCTACCTGCCGCAGGAGATGGTGCCCGACGCCATAGGCACAGTGCTTGAGGAGGCCATGACGGCATTCAGCGCTATAGACGACCTGGAGCACGAGCAGGAACGCCTCACGGCGGAGATTGCCGAGCGCACCGACTACGAGAGCGCGGAGTACACACGCCTGCTGGAACGCCACAACGAGGTGACCGAACACCTTACCCTCCTCGGTGGCGCACGCCGTCAGGAACAGGCCGAGAAGGTGCTGCTGGGATTAGGATTCAAGCACAGCGATTTCTGGCGACCGGTGGCGGTGTTCAGCGGCGGTTGGCAGATGCGCGTGGAGCTGGCCAAGCTGCTCCTCAGGCATCCAGACTTCCTACTCCTCGACGAGCCTACAAACCACCTGGACATAGTCTCCATACAGTGGCTGGAGAACTATCTGGCCAACTACAGCGGCGCAGTGGTGCTCGTGAGCCACGACCGCACCTTCCTCGACAACATCACCAAGCGTACCATCGAGATTACCGCCGGCCGCATATACGACTACAAGTGTCCCTACTCGGAGTATGTGGTGCAGATGCAGGAACGTCGAGCCAGCCAGATGGCCCAGCTGACCAACCAACAGCGGCAGGTGGCCCAAATCGAGGCCTTCATCGAGCGTTTCCGTTACAAGGCCACCAAGGCCAAACAGGTACAGAGCCGCGTGAAGATGCTGGAGCGCATGGAGAAAATATCCGTCGACGAGGTATCGACGGAGAGTATACATTTCCAATTCCCCCCTGCCCCGCATAGCGGCAAGATTGTGGTGGAGACCAAGGGATTGGGCAAAGCCTATGGCGACAACCAGGTGTTCGACGGTGTCGACCTGCTGCTCACCGCTGGCAAGAAGGTGGCCTTTGTGGGACGCAACGGAGAAGGCAAGTCGACGATGGCCAAAATCATTGTGGGCGACATCAACGACTACACCGGCAACTTCAAGCTCGGCGCTGGCGTACAGCTCGGCTACTATGCACAAAACCAAGCCGCCATGCTCAACCTCGACAAGACAGTGTTCGAGACCATCGACGACATTGCGCAGGGCGACATCAGGCCCAAGATACGCAACATACTGGGCAGCTTCCTCTTCGGCGACGATGACATAGACAAGAAAGTCAAGGTACTCAGCGGCGGCGAGAAGGCACGCCTGGCACTGGCCAAGCTGCTGCTAACGCCAAGCAATCTGCTCATCCTCGACGAGCCCACCAACCACTTGGACATGAACAGCAAGGACATACTGAAGAACGCCTTGCTGCAGTACACTGGCACCCTGATAGTGGTGAGCCATGACCGCGACTTCCTCAGTGGCCTCACCGACGAACTCTACGAATTCCGCGACGGCGCCGTGCATGAGTTCAAGGGCGACATAATGGAGTTTGTGCAGAACACCACGGAAGCTCCTACCCCCCAGACTGTCCAGGAATCCCCCAAAACCACATCAGCCTCCAAGCAGGCGTACGAACAGAGCAAAGAGCGTGAGCGTGAGCGTCGCAAACTGCAGAATGTCGTAAAACAGAAAGAACAGGAAATTGAGGCCATTGAGGCCGAGATTGCTGCTAAAGACGAGACACTCGCCACCGGTGCAGCCCAGACACCAGAGTTCTACAAAGAATACCAATCCCTGAAAGACCAGCTTGAGCGAAAGATGACAGAGTGGGAAGAGGCCGTCATCGCCGCAGAACAATAGCAGACCTATTTCATTCTTTAATCAACAACTCCGTGTTTTCACCTACGGTAGTTGTAATTTTCACCATATAGCTACCATATGATATAGCAGATATATCAACCTGGGCATTATTACCTTGCAGCGTTTTTGATAATACCACAATGCCTCTGTCATCGTAAAGGTCCAGTCTTCTCAGATCCGTACCTTCGATGTATAACATATTGGTGGCGGGATTAGGGTATATCTTCACCTTTTGTGCATCGACAGGATGCCCACCCATATTTCCCGAAGAGATGTTCTCGGAGGTAAGAACAAAACTAAGTGTGTCGTAGAGCATAACATTTGTTGTGTCTCCACCAGCATTGATCCGCCTGCCATGTGTGAGAAGTATTATTTGTAACGGCATAGGCGTTGCGGGCAGCCTATTCAATATTGGGCTGAAGGTTAATACAGTACTGCTATTCTCTGTCAGATAGAGATGAGGATCGACATTTGTCACAACAGTACCATCATCACGTTCACAATTGAAATGAATCATGTTGTTGGCACCCACGAAAGTAAAGTCCACCTGCGCTTCGATCAGATTAACATAAAGCGGATCGAACTCTATACGTGGATGATTGTTGGGCGCAATAGTATCCACCCTATCCGTAGACCATGCTTGACAGTATTTAGGGTTTATCTCTAGAGCCCTAAAACTCTTTCCGTCAAGGAAGACACCCGAACCATAAGCACCATCACCAACATTGCATACCGAGATGTGCATATGATAGATTTCGCTGGGCAGAATGTCTGCTTGGGCTGATAGCATATGGGTGTATCCATCGTATTGGATTCCGGATTCATAAACATTTTCAATATAGTATTCTGAATAATCATAGTAGCATCCGCTCATGTTTGGATTACCGCCTGACCCTTGGTTAACCGAATTTATGGATACTGGTATCCCATTGGGATTGTTTTCATCCTGAGTGGAAGGGATTATTGCAATGTTGCGCGTGCATACTCGGCCTGTAGCCGGATCTGTTCCTGTTACAAGGAACGCAAAAATATCATTAAACTGCGTGCAAACATATTCTGGATATTCCTCGGAGCCAAACAAGTATCTGACCGATATCTGGGTACCTAAACTGACAAAATCAAAGTCCAGCGCCGAACATGTGCGAACATTTTCGCCGGAGAAAAGATACAATACCGTGTCTATATATCCACCGGCATTTATTTCCTTATTTGTGCTATTATTGGGGCCAACCGCAACATTTACATTACCGGTGGTAAGCACCATCCCCTTATCCATTGAAAGTCCCGGAAAGCTATTCCTCTGGAACGTGCCTATATTATCATACGATATTGTATCGGTGACGCCATTGTGTCGTACATTATATAAATGCACTCCTTCACCAACCATTTGACTGCTGAGAAATGTCGTGACATTCTCACCTCTGGCAGATGTAACGGAAATATTAAACTCCCTTTCCTGACCCTCAACAGCAAATGAGAGTAATGTCACTATGGCAAGTATAATACATCTTTTCATATCTATGATATTTTCACACTGCCTCACCGGCAGCATGGGCGGTACTGAAGGCGATCTGCAAGTTATATCCACCCGTGTCGGCGTCAAGGTCGAGGAGTTCACCGACGATATAGAGGCCTTTGACAATGCGGCTCTCCATGGTCTTGGGATTGACCTCGGCAAGGCTGACACCGCCTTGGGTGACGACGGCTTCGTTGAAGTCATGGGTGCCGGTAAAGGTGAAGGGCACACCCTTGAGCCAGTCGCGCAGACGGCGACGCTCCTCACCGGTGATTTGGTGCAGGCGTTTGTAATATTCTATATGCAGCTGCGGCAATGCCAGCGGTATGAGTTCGGCAGGAAGCCACAGGCGCAGGGCATCGTTGAAGATGCGCGTGCCATTGGCATTTATGTCGGCAAGCAGACGCTTGTCCAGTTGCTCAGGGGCTAGGGCGGGCTTGAGGTCAAGCCTGGCGTTCAGCGTTGTGTGCCCGATGTTCAATTGGCGGGTAACAACGCGGGAAGCACTGAGCACTATAGGGCCGGCAAGGCCGTCGTTGACAAAAGTCATCTCGCCAAAGAAGGCTTTGTCGCCTACTGTCAGCTGGACGTTCTTTAGCTGGAACCCCACAAGTTCCTCAGGTATCTTCTCGGCACACCGCAGCGCCACGAGCGACGGCACGGGCTCAACGACAGTGTGGCCGAGGTCGGCGGCTATGCGGAAACCGGCACCGGTGGAGCCTGTGGTGGGGTAAGAGAGGCCACCGGTGGCCAGGATGATGTGGCGGCAGGAGATACGCTCGCCACGATCGGTGATGACGGCAGTGGCTTGGACGTCCTCTTTGCCATCGTCATGAGACGTATCATGATACGTCTCTACAGACTTGACGGTGGTGTTTTTGCGGATGGTGACATTGGGGTTGTTCTCCAGCGCACTTATGAGTGCAAGAAAGATGTCAAGGGATTTGCCCGAAGCGGGATAGACGCGGTTGCCGCGTTCTACAACAAGGGGCACTCCGCGCTCCTCAAAGAAGACCATGAGTTCTTGGTTGAAGAAACGACCGTAAGCGTTGCGGAGCCATACGCCGCCCGTCTGGCCAGGCTTGTTGGTGGCACCGGCGGTGCTGCTGCCTATGTGAGGCAGGGTGTCGCGGAGACTGTTGGTGTTGGTGAGGTTACAACGGCCTTTGCCGGTGATGCGTAGCTTGCGGCCAGCCTGGTCCATCTTCTCAAGCAGCAGGACGCGGCGTCCACGTTCGGCGGCAACGACGGCTGCCATAAGCCCCGCCGCTCCGCCTCCGATAACTATAACATCGTAATCCATCAACCTGTAACCTTTACACCTTGGCTGCCACGTTGATGTAGTCGGCCGGATGGATGCAGAGGACAGGAATCTGCGACTTGTGGACCACCTGCTGAGCGTTGGTCCCGAGGAAGAACTGCGAGATTACTTTGTCCTGCTCGGTGTTGATGATGACGAGGTCGGCTTTTATCTCGTCGGCATACTTAAGCACGGTGTCGCTATAGGTTGAATAGGGACGCATCTCGAAGTGATAGGGCACGCCCTCTTTCTCCAAGTAGTCGATGCTCTGTCCGACATATGTGCGCAGCGCCGACTCCTCCTCCTTGAGGTCGAGGAGACCAAGCACATGCACTTCAGAGCCGAAAATCTTGGCCATGGTGGCTGCGGGCGGTATCTTCTGTCGTGAATTGGCATTGACGCGTATCGGGCAGACAATGCGCTCAAGGCGCTTGTGGAAGTCGTAGCCCTGACGCATGGTGAGTACCGGGCAGGGCGAATCCTGCACGATACGGGCAGCCTGGCTGCCGATAAAGTATTTCTCAAATCCCGAAGCACCATTGGTACCGATGACTATCATTGGTGCAAGCTCACGCTGGGCAGCGTCGGCTATGGCGGTGGAGACCTTGCCGGTGAGTATCTGACTGTGGATAGTGCCATGCTTCATCAATGGACTGTACTTGCTGCACAGCTCGTTGAGCTTGTCTTTGGCGAGGTTGGTCATCATGTCCAGCTGGTCGCTGGTGAAGAGCATTTTCTCGCGCTTTACCCACACGAGGAGTATGCCACACTGGAGGCGGTTGGCAACGTCAACAGCAAGTTCAAGTGCCACATAGGAGCCTTCAGAGAAGTCGGTGCCGACTATTATGGATTTCATAACTTTCATTTTTTAGGTTTAATGTTACTAACGCACTATGCAAGATATTATTGTACAGAGGGCAAAAAACTTTTTTCCGGAGGAATGGAAATTCTTTTGTATCTTTGCAGCCGATTATGGGTACTCCTATTGTGACACTGACCACCGACTGGGGCGATGCCGGTTTCTTTGCCGGCATGGTCAAGGGGTTGTTGTACAGCCATATCGAAGGGTTGCAGGTGGTGGATATAACACATTGCATGGAACCCTACAACGTAATGACGGCCACCTTTGTGGTGCATCAGGCCTGTCTCGGGTTCCCACCGGGGACGGTACACATAATCGATGTGGCAACACGCCAGCCTCTGCTGTGCGTGAAAGCACGCGGACAGTATTTCCTATGCTGCGACAACGGCCTGCCATCAATGGCTTTCGGTAACGACATCGAAGACGTGCGCCTGATAGAGGTAAACAGTAATAGTGTGCTAAACTTCGCCGCCTACTCCGTGTTCACTCGCGTGGCTGTGATGATTGCACGCGGCGCCGCGATGGACGACATCGGCAAACCGACAAAGCTGGCGCCGCGCACCATGCAGAACTATGTGATGCAGGGCGACAACTACCGCATCTACGTGCACTATATCGACCGCTACGGCAATGCCTATCTCGGCATGAGTTACAAGGAATTCGAGGAGATTCGCCAAGGACGCCAGTTTGTGCTCTCGGTACGCGACCTGGAGGTCACCGAGCTCACCACCGGCTACTACAGCCAGCACACTTCCAGCGACCCGCGCCACCGCCTGCATCTCACCGTCTCCGCCACAGGCATGCTCGAACTGGCCATAAAAGAAGGCTCGCTGGCACAGCTGGTTGGGCTTCGTGTCAGCGAGTCTGTCTTGCTTCGGTTCAAGTAACCTTATTGCTTTGGGGTCTTCCAGTTGAAGAACAGCTGTACACCGGCGAGCTGGTAGAGCTGCCAGTGACCGCCGCGACCCATGCCGGCGAAGTCGGTGTCGTACTTCAGGTTCAGGGCAAAGTTGGCTGCAATATGGCTCGAGAAGCGGTAGTCGAGCTTCAACTCCATGTCTATATCGGTCTCGAAAGCACGGCGCTTCAGCCAGTTCATGCCTTTCAAGCGGTCAAAACCGAACTGGTCCGTAGTCTCCACACCAGTATATTTGGTCTTGGCACCGGTGGTACCGTCCCACCAATGATCGTTCTGTTCGATGGATTTCCACCCCATGTTCTTCGGTTTCTGGTAGTCATAGAAGAGCTCTATGCGGGCGTAAAGGTCGAGGTTGGGGACAAGGTCTTTCTTCAGGTACTGGGCCTTGATATAGCTACCCAAGGCGAAGTAGGCGTTCTTGATGTTCTTGTAGGTCTCCTCATTCGCAGGGTCAAAGGGCTTCTTGGGGTCATCGGGGTCGTTCTGGATGACACCGTAGTTGTAGCCGTTTATGATGAACCAGTCGTTGCAGACGAAGGTCGTCTTGCCGGTCAAGAAAGAGAGAGCCACCGACCAGTCGGGTTTCTTGTACTCGAACGAGAGAGCCGTGGTCAGGTAGGCCGGCGCGAAGAAGTCGGAGACAAGCTGCTTGGTCTCCTCGGCAGCCTTGCCCACACCGTCGTACTCGTAGCCTCGGCCGAACTGGGTCTTCAAGTTGGCCGTGAAGCTGGCGCCCCAGCCCTTGTAGGCGTTCCACGACAGGGCGCTGGTCAGGTCAATCTTATCGTTGCTCTTGCGGCGCGTCTCAAAGAGGACACCTTCGGGGTCGAGGTCCTGCCAAGCATAACCGTAGGCCAGGTCAACGACATTGTCCCACACATACTTCGGATGCGTGTACTTGTAGTTGCCGAAGAACGACGACGTGATGTCGAAGGTCGAGTTACCGCTCTTCGACCAGTTGTTGAAGATCTGCTCGCTGACCTTCAAAGCGGGAGTGCTGCTGGTGCCCCATGTGCCGCGGGCGGGGGCGGCATCGTCCTGTGCCGTTGCAACAGCGGCAACCATAAAGAGGGTTGCACAAATGGTAATGATACGTTTCATTGTTTTGTTATTTTTGTTATTACTTCGTTTATCTCACTCATCGTGAAGCCTCGCGACGACAGGAATGCCATCATTTTCCGCCTCACATCGGTGCCGACCGGTCCGCGCTCTCCGCCAACCGCCGACAGCTTCTTCTCGGCTACTTCTCTCAGCATCTCCATGTACTGTTCCTCGTCCACCGCAGCCATCCCCTCCTCTATCGCTTCCCTCGGCAAACGCTTCAGCCTCAACTGGTAAATCACCTTCTGGCGTCCCCAATGCTGGTGCAACATTTTGCTCTCGCAATAGGCTCTCGCATAACGCACATCGTCGAGGTAACCCTCCTCTCGCAATACAGCCACTATCTCGTCGGCATCGTCCGCACCCGCACCCCACACTACAAGTTTCTCCCTCACACCACTCTCACAGCGCTCCTCTGCCGCGCACCAACACCGTGCACGCTCCAATTGCGCTTTGTATGACTGATTTTTGTGCTCGTCTCTCACTGTTGCTCTCATGAGGTTTCAAAATGCAAAGGTACGACTTTTTTTTTACATACACAAAAAAAAGAGGATGATTCATAGAACATCCTCTTTTCTCTATTAGTTTCAACCTTTAGCGGCGACGGCCACCGTCGCCAGAACTGCGACGTTCGCCACCATTACCGCCTTCGCGACGGCCATGACCACCACGGTCACCATCCTTGCGGGGGCCACGGTCGCCACCTTCGCGGCGCGGACCACGGGCGGGCTTCTCCTCCACATATCCTTCAGGCTTGGGAAGCAGGGCCTTGCGGCTGAGCTTAATCTTGCCGTTCTTCTCGTCGAAGGCGATGACCTTCACCTGGAACTCGTCGCCCACATGGATGAGACCTTCGAGGGTCTCGGGGTGACCCCACTCGTACTCGCTGATGTGCATCAGGCCTTCCTTGCCGGGCAGGAACTCCATGAAGGCACCAAACTCGACAATCGA